>Ga0265297_10003347_pt1 | contig 29322 bp, 27 predicted proteins | sample Munlanlwell13791_FD_192502 | JGI IMG/M metagenome (GOLD analysis project Ga0265297, IMG submission 192502) | Leachate microbial communities from a municipal landfill in Southern Ontario, Canada - Leachate well 137-91 | ecosystem: Engineered > Solid waste > Landfill > Unclassified | place...
GGAGGGACCCGAATGACAGGCCTGGCGATATGGAGCACGACTTGTCGCCAGGCCCCTGGGGTTCCGATGCGGCCTTAACCCCAGGGGACCCGTTGCGTTTTCAGGGCTTTGTCAGCACCCTGCTAATAGTTACTCGGGGTTTTCCTCAGGCGGGCTCTCGGGCGGAGGTTCGGCGGGAGGCTCGGCGGGAGGCTCCTCGGGCTTCTCAGCCTCGGGCGGAGTTTCGGGAGGCGTCTCTTCCTCGGTCTCCCCCGGCGTCTCCTCTCCGGACTCTTCCGCGGGTTCCGTCGGCGCCGGCTTCTCCCTCTTCGGCTTGGACCCTGGGCGCCGTTTGCCGGGCTTGCGCGGCCACTTCACCTTCTTGGGATTGTCCTTCCCCTCTTCCCGGGCCTGCTCTCCCTTCTCATCGGACGTCCCTTTCAGGGGACGGCCGTACTCGTCGAAGCGGAATGGACCCCCAAGCTCCTTCCCGGGAGAGATGTACTTCGATTCCTTGTCCTTGGGCGGCTTCTTGAGAGGTCTCCTCTCGCTCTTCTCAGCTCCGGCCCTCCTGGCCTTGCCCGTGGGCTCTTCATCCTGGCAGAAAACGTTCCCCGAAGCGAAAAGGAGGAGCGACCCGATGATGACGGCCCGTCCGAAGCCCATCCTGGACATTCTAGCATGGCGAGGGGTCATATCTTGAGCCTCATCAGGTCCTCGGCCACGCGGAACCTGGGTGCGAGCCGCAGGCGCCGTGCGGCCCGGCTCGAGGCGTTGGAAAGATGCGAAAGCAGGACTTTCCGAGCGTTGGAGAGACGTCCGGTCTCCACGGCCTCCCCCAGGCTGAGGTGCCCCGCCGATTGCGCCGGCTCCGCGAGGCTCGCCTCGATCACGAGGAGATCGGCCTTCTGCGCGAAGACGGCCAGGCCGCGGTCCGGTCCGGTGTCGCCGGTATAGCAGACGCTTCCCCGGCGAGAGTCGAACCGGTACGCCAGGGATTCGGTCGTATGGGGCACCTCGCGGCATCGCATGCTCCAGCCCGGACCGCGCACCACCGACCGCTCCTCGAGCTCCGTGACGGACAAGGAGAACCCCCGAGGCCGCAGCCAGGGATGATGCGCCCGCTGGAGGCGCTCGACGAAGCCCGAGATGCCGCGGGGTCCGTAGAGCCTCAGCCGACGGTCGCGCGGCTTGCCGTCGTACCTATAATAGAAGAGGAGCGCCGCCAAGTCTCCCACATGATCGGGATGCCGATGGGTCAGGAACACATGCCCGGCGTCCTCCGGATTCAGCCCGGCGCGGATCATCTGGCAAAGGCTCCCGAAACCCAAGTCCAACAGTATCAGCTGACCGCCGAACCGGAGCACATAGGCGGGAGGATTCCTGACCCCCTCCCCCCTCCCGCTCCGCAAGGGCTGGCCGGGCGTGAAGCAGCCGGAACCGAGCACGTGAAGGGTCAGGCTTTCGCGGGTCGTCAGGGTTTCCCCTCCCGTATCCAGCGGTTGACCCGCTTGGTGAGCGCCTCCCGACCGGAGGTCCGGAACAGCCCCAGGCCCTCCCGGAGCCGGGACAACCCCTCCGCATCGCGCACGGCAAGGGCGGCGCGAGCCACGCGCCCAGGATACATCCCTTCCCCGGCCAGCGCCAAGCGTCCCGTGGCTACGAAGCGGACAGCATCCAAACGGCCGCCGTGCAGCGCCAGGAAATCCTCCAGTTCCGACAAGGAGACCCGTTCGGACGACGGCTCCGCGGAGGCCAGGACGGCTTCGTAGAACAGGTACGGGTCCTCGGAGAAGACGAAGAGGTCGAACGCGACGCGCGCGAGCGTCCCTTCGGGCCTCGGCCCGGGGAAGAGCTCCGGGGCGCGTACGCCGAGTTTCCGCCGGGATTCGACCCTTTCCCGGGCCTGCGACGTGGCTCGGCGCAGCGAGTCCAGGAAAGCCGGATCGACGGCGGCCTTGTCCAGCGCGTACTCCAGCACGGTCTGATGAGCCAGAAGCTCGGCGTCCGCCAAGTCGACGGGGATCCGCGCGGCGGCAAGGACCCGGGCGCGTACGAAGAGCACCTCGAAATCCAAGGATGTCAGCGCCCCCGCCCGGGCGCCGTCCACGACGAGGCTCGGCTCCGGTGAAGACGCGAAGCGGACCGGAGCCCCGGGTTGCCGCGGGAGCTCCAGCACCGGCATCTCGGAAGTCACGGCGAGCAGACGACGACCCGTCTCCGTGGCCGACATCTCGCGCGTCACGTGGACCAGCGATTCCCTAAGGGACCTCGACAGCGGGCGTGCGCCCCTGTCTTGGGCGCAGCAGGGGGCGACCGCCAGGATCAGGATAAGGGACGCCCGGTCCATCAATAGAGGTGCATCCTGAGGTTGGCCACCGAGGACCCGGACTTGATGAACTCGCCGGTTTCCATCTCCACCACCGTCAGGCCGATCGCGCGGATGTGGCGCGCCGCTGTCGCGGCTCCTTTCTGCATGAGGACGGTCGAGTCCACCAGGCCCGCACAGCAGGCGAGACGGTCGGTCGCCTCCCGCTCCTCGGCCGCCAGCACGATGGGGAACAGCCTCAGGATCAGCTCCAGACTGTCCGGCGAGAACGCGGAGGGATAGACGAGGACCGCCTCCTGGGTGAGAGGACAGAAGCAGGTGCTCAGATGATAGAAGCGCTCGTTGACCAGCTTGAGCGTCAGCACCGGAGCTTCGAACGCCGCCGCGATCTCCTCATAGACCTCCGGATCGGTCCGGAACCCGTGCCCGCCCCAGAGGAGACGCTTGCCCGGATGCCAAAGGCAGTCGCCCATCCCCTCGAAAGTGGTCGAAGGGTCCTTCAGACGGGCGATGCGGTAGCCCTCGCTCTTGAACCAATTCTCGAAGTACGAGACCTCGCCGCGCCTGGCCGGGTGGCGCATCTGACTCAGGATGCACACCTTCTCCATGTGCCGCGTGAGCCCGGTCAGGGTCTGGTTCGCGGAAAAGACCATGTCCTCTTGTCCGGAGACCGGTTCGATCACACGGACGGGACGGTTCAAGGACTCGAAAACGGCCTTGAGCCCCTCCCACTGCTGCAGAGCCGCGGGTTTGTCCACCTTCCCCAGGCTGGCGGCCATGAACGGGTTGCGTGCCTCGGTGACGTCATAGAAGGTGGGCGGACACATCAGGGTCCCGCTCGGCAGAGGCATGGAGGGGCAGTTCTTGAACGAAAAGCCCTTGAGCTCCGCGGCGCTCGAGTAAATCCGCGTATTCACGTTTTCGGAGTCTACTATATTATGCCGGTCTCATGCGTAATTGCCGCTGACGAAACGGCGGGCGAACGCGCGGACATCCTCCCCTTCGGGCAGGAGAGCGGGGTGCCCGAACTCCAGACGGAGCGGCTCCAGGCGATGCGCAAGGGGAAGCAGGAGGATCGGCCTCCCCCGTCCGACCACGCGCTTTTGGAGGACACGGAACAGGCGCTCCCGATACGGGACCTCTCGCCCGAACTCCTCGATGAATCCGGCGAGGGCCTCGGCGGCCGAGGGCTCCGGGAGACCGCATGCCTTCGCGCACGCCAGGAATGCGTCCCGCGCCGGGCGGCCGACCACGCCGCGGTCCGATTCGGCCAAAGCCTCGCCGTCGGTCAGGCACGCGATGAGCCAAGCCTCCATCATGCGCCACGCGCTGCGGCGGAGCCTTGCTCCGACTTGGTCCGAACGCAGGAAAGCGGCGAAAGAGGGCGCGCGCAGCAGCGCCCGGAGCGCCTGCTCGGGATGACGATTCCTCAAACGCCTTAAAGCCTCTCTGGAACATGTGCAGACCCGGCTCGTGGTCGGCGTCCCCCCGCCCAGCATGAGCACGGCCTCGCCTCCGGAGCGCAGGCAGGCCGCGAGCCGGAAGAACTCCCCCCGCCACGACCGGCCGCGCAGGAGAAGGCGGCTCCACCGGCCCCGCAGACGCCACATCCGGTCGAACCCGAGATGGTACGTCCCCATGAACCCGGCGCACGCCGCCTCCCGGTAGAGCGGCTGGGCGTCCAGAGCGAAAGGGTCGATGGCATTGACCAGTCTCGGCCGGCAGGGCCGGCCCCTGAGCCGCCGCAGGGCGAGCATCCCGTGCCGCAGCAGTTCGATGTTCAGGTCCAGCAGATCGCCGGCAGGAGGATGAGACGCCAGGCACAGGAGAGCCGGCTGCCGCCCGCCGGTGCGGCATGCCTCGACGGCCCGCCGCAATCCCGGGGACTCCGGATCGAAAGGCAGACCGCCGTGCGCGCCGGCCAAATGGCGGAAGAACCTGTCCTGCAGGCGGAAGAACGCGTCGGCCGGAGTCAGAGCCGCCCCTAAGCCCACCGACATGCCGAAGAGGTTCCAGAGCGGCTCGATCGCCATCCGCGCGAACGGAGATTTGACCGGCAGATCCCCGGTCCGCCGCGCCTCGGCGCGCGCCAGGATCATGAGCAGATCCTCGTAGGTCCCCTGAGGATGGTATTCCACCCTCACAATTCTAATCAAAAATGATATCTTCCATCCCATGTCCACTCTTCCGACGTTGGCCCTGGTCTGCGCGCTGGGGGCTCCCGCATGGAGTCAGACTCCCGCCGAATCCCCTCTCGAGGGCTATGTGGTGAAAGTCGAAGGGAAATCCGCCTACCTGGACAAGGGCCAGGGGACCGCGGCCTCCGTAGGCCGGCGTTTCTTCGTCTATACCCAGGGCGAGGAGCTCAAGCATCCCGTGACAGGAGCCTCCTTGGGCCCGGTGGTGAACAAGATCGCCTCCGGAGCCGTCATCGACGTCCAGGAGAAGTACTGTCTAGGGGTGTTGGAGTCCGGAGAGGACAAGGTCCAGCCCGGGCAGCGGTTCCGGCTCGCTGACGAGCTCCCTCCGACGCAAGCGCCGAGCCCTATCGGAATGCTCGGCACCGCAGGGCAGGGGCGTGCTCCTTACCCTGCGGCGCCGCGGCCCGGGACCTCCGAGGATGAGTTGAACGTCGGCAAAGGCGACTCGAGATCCCCCTACTTCCGCAGCGGGCTCTTGGACATCGAGGCCGTGGATGTGGCCGTCGGCGACGTGGATGGAGACGGCCGGCGGGAAGCGGTGCTCGCGGGAAAGAACCGCGTCCAGGCCTACGCGATCGACCCGGCCTCCCGCGCGTGGACGGCCGCCTGTTCTTTCGAGGATAAGCGGACCGGGATACAGTCCCTCTCCGTGGATGCCGCGGATCTGGACAAGGACGGGCGCGACGAGGTGTTCCTCACGCTCCGCAGCGCGTTCTTCCAGCGCGTGGAATCCCTGGTGCTGTACTGCGAGAACGGGACCTTCCAGCAGAAAGGATCCCTGCCCTGGATGGTGCGGGCGTACAAGTCCGCCGGGAAAGGCTGGTCCCTGGCCGCGCAGCAGCTCGACGAATCCGCCGGGTCCACGACCTCCTCGATCTACGGTCTCGAGTACGCGGACGGCCGCCACGCACGCTCCAAGGAGGCGCTGCGCCACAAAGGGATCCGGTGGCTCTACGGGTTCGCGCTCGCGTCGAATGCTGATTCGCCGATGTCTCTTTCCTACAACCACGTCAATCGCCTGCGTCTGCAGTTCAAGAAAGGGGCCTGGACGACCCCGGGGAAGTACGGCCAGACCACATCGCGGTTGAAGATCAAGGAAGAGACGTACTATTTCACCCCCCGCCTCATCCCGGAAGGGACCGCTGATTCGCTCTCCGGGGTCTACACGCTCCGGAACATCCCGAGGTTCTTCGCGCTCGCGTCCTCCTTCGGCATCTATGACCGCGCCGAGCTGCATTTCCTGCGATTCAACGGCCTAGGCCTGGAATCCGGCTGGAAAGCCGACATCGGAGGCTATGCCGCCGGCCTCGCGGAACTCCCAGGGTCCGGAGGCGCGGCGGACAGCCTGGTGGTCGCGGTGACCGGCGCCGAAGGCCGGTCCGCCGTCTGGCTCTTCCGCAAGTAGTGCCTCGCAGACCGCGGAGCACAGCCTACCCCGTCATCGCCGCGGCCGTCGTCGCGGCCATCCTCTTCTGTTGTCTGTGGCTCTACGCGGAGCGCCGGATCCTCCCCCTGCTCTCCGGCGACGTGCGGGGCGCGTTCACCAGCCGCATCTTCGCTTCGCCGACCCGCCTGCGGCCGGGAAGCCCTCTTGCCGCCCGGGAACTAGAGGAACGCCTCGCGCGGCTGGACTACACGCTGTCGACCCGGCGGCCGACGGCGCCCGGGGAATTCCAGGAAGAAGGGGCTCTCTTCCACGTCTGTCCGCGCGCGTTCACGCATCCCTACGTGCGTCCCACCGCGGGCTGCGCCTCCATCGACATGCGGGACGGGGCGGTGCGCTCCCTGCGCCTGCTCTCTTCCGGAACGCCGCTGCTCGAGCTCGTTTTGGAGCCGGAGCTGATCTACGAGATCTCGGGGAGCCAGAGCATCTCCCGTCATCCCCTGCGTCCCTCGGACATCCCCGAAGCGATGCGCCACGCCATCGTCGCCATCGAGGACCGCCGTTTCTACAGGCACCACGGAGTGGACATCCGGGCGGTCGCCCGCGCGGCGTGGCGGAACCTGCGCAGGGGCCGCCTGGCCGAGGGGGGTTCCACGCTGACCCAGCAGCTGGCCCGCACCCTCTTCCTGAGCACCCGGCGCACGCTCGGCCGGAAGCTCCAGGAGGCCGTGCTCGCCTTCTATATCGATGCCCGATTCTCGAAGGACGAGATACTCCGGATGTACCTGGAGAACGTCTATTTCGGCAGGAAAGGGCCCGTCAGCCTGCTCGGACTCGGCGCGGCGGCCAGGCACTTCTTCGACAAATCCCCGGAAGGGCTCACCGCGGGAGAATGCGCCCTCCTGGCGGGGATCGTCGCCGCTCCGAACCGATTCAATCCCTTCCGTCATCCTGATGAAGCCCTCGAACGCAGGCGGCTGGTGCTCTCGGCCATGCGCGAGCAAGGCATGCTCACGCCCGAAGCCGAGTTGGCCGCGCGCCGCGAAGTCCTCCGTCTGAGCGCGGCCGGCCAAGTCGGGCCCAAGGAAGCGGACTACTTCAGCGCCCATGTCCTCCGGAAGATGGAAGACGACCATGAGGGCGAGGACCTGTGGGACCGCGGCCTGATCGTCCATACGACCCTCGACCCTTGGTGGCAGGCTCAGGCGCGCCGCGCGGTCGGCAAGTCCCGACCCCAAGCCGCGCTCGTCGCTCTCGATCCGAAGACCGGCGCCGTGCGGGCCCTGGTGGGCGGAACGGACTTCGGCCTCAGCCCGTTCGACCGCGCGACCCAGGCTCGGCGCCAATGCGGGTCCGCGTTCAAGCCCTTCGTCTACGGAGCCGCTTTGCAGGCGAAGGGCGGCGCGTGGACCCTGGCCTCGCTCCTCTCCGACGCGACGCGCAGCTACGCCATCGAAGGAGGGACGTGGAGCCCGGAGAACTACGACCGGACCTATCGCGGGCCCGTCCCCCTGCGCACGGCGTTCGCCTTCTCCCTGAACGCCGCGACCGTGGATCTCGCCGGGCAAGTCGGACCCGCCGCCATCGTGGACTATGCCCGCCGCCTGGGGATCCGCAGTCCGCTCAGGCCCGAACTCGGCCTGGCGCTCGGCGTCTTCGAGGTCGGCCTGCTGGAACTCGCGGGGGCGTACTGCCCGTTCGCCAATTCCGGCTTCCGCGTGGAGCCCTACGCCGTCGAGATGGCGCTGGACATGGACGGCCGGGTGATCGAATTCCATCCCCATGAGCCGAGACCGGTGCTGAGCCCGGGAGAGGCCTATCTCATGACGAGCCTCCTGCGGGAGGCCGTGCTCTCGGGGACGGCCCAGGACCTCAAGCGCTGGGGGCTCGCCGGGATCGCGGCCGGCAAGACCGGGACCACGGACGGCGGCAAGGACGCCTGGTTCGTCGGCTACACGCCGTCCGTGCTGGCCGGGGTCTGGACCGGCAGCGACCTGCCCAGCGGATTGGGACTCACCGGCGCGGGGACCGCCCTGCCCATCTGGGCCGATTTCGTGGCGGCTCTCGGGCATCCGCAGGATACGACGAACCCCTGGCCGCGTCCCGAGGAGGTCGTGGCGGTCCGGGTGGACCCGCTGACCGGACTCCTGGCGCACGCCGGGTGTCCGAGGGACCGCATGGAACTCTTCCTCGCCGGGACCGAGCCGACGTCGCGCTGCGAGCTCCACTCCGGCGGCATCACGGGATGGTTCAGGCGGGTATTCAAGAAGAGATAGACTCGACCGCCCATTTGCTACCATACCGAAGCCATGATGGTCTGCGCGCTCCACGCCTTGTTGGTCCCCGTCTGCCTATGGGCCGCTGGGGGCCCCATAGGCCCCGGCGACGGCGGGAAGCGGAATGAGCCCGCCGTCAAGACGTCGTCCTCTCCCGCCACGGAGCCGTCAGCGCCCGCCGAAAAGACCGATACCTCCAAGGTGTCCGAGATCTCGCGAGGGGTCATCCGCGTGCTCGTGCATACCGACGGCACGGTCCGGGCCGAGGATGTCTTCCGGCTCCATTCGACCATCGAGGGACGCGTGGAGCAGATCGACGTCTCCTCGTTCACCTGGGTCCGGAGGAACCGTCCGCTCCTGCATGTGCTCCCGAAAGAGATGGCGGCCATCATGGACACGAAGGCCCCCACCCCGGGGCAGATCATCGAAGAGCGCTGGGAACGGTACTACAAGCCGAAGCCCGTCGATTGCGCCTCCGAGTGCTTCATCCTCAAGATATTCGCCCGAGAGAAGACGTGGGTCCAGCCCCAGACGCTCCTGGTCGAGGCCGCCAGGAAGTTGCGCCTCATCGGCCGCATCCGGCCCGGCGAATCCCAATGGATCAAGAAGGGGCAGCTGATCACGTTCTGGGCGAAGGCGGCGCCCAAGGAGCGGCACCAGTCCCGCGTCGACTCCTTCAAGCTCGATATCCAGGGCCAGCGCGTGGATCCGGGCGGGACGCTCACCGTTCTGCTCAACCGCGGCCGCTACCTGGATCCCGGGACGGAGTGGGAAGGCTACGTCACCGCCGTGGAGAAGCGGGACGCCCTGCGCGTGCCGACCGGCGCGCTCATCATCCACGACGGGCAGGCCTTCCTCCCCATCCGCGTGTCCACCGGCATCACGACCCGGGAGATCACGGAGATCGTTTCGGGCCTGCCCGACCACGCCAAGGTTTTGCAATTCCCCGCGTCCGTCCCGGAGTGCGCGGACCGCCACGGCGTGAAGCCTCAAGTCCTTTCGGAGCTTCCGTCCCCGCCCCCCCCGCCCGCGGCCGAGTGCCGCTGCCCGGAACTGCGCTGTCCCTCCCGGCGCGAGGAGGGCGTCGAGCCCCGCATGCGGGACCCGGAGCCGGACGAGGAAGAGATGCCGCGCGATATCGAGGAGCGCTATCCCAGCGACCTGGAATGACCCCATGAACGACAAACCCCAATACATGAACTTCCTCTTCCTGCGGCTGGACCCGGCCTACCATCAGCTCATGATCAACGAGAAGGTCGTGGCCAAGCAGGAGTTCATGGCGTCCTTCGACACCTTCCAGTCCAAGATGCCGGTCGCCTCCTACGTGATGACCGGCCTGCGCGCGGACTGCGACGTCCTCCTGTGGCGCGTGAGCCAGAGCCTCGACGAACTCCACCACATGGCCTGCCGTCTGCAGGATTCCGGCATCGGCAGATTCCTCTACCCGGTCTATTCGTTCCTCGGCACGGTTTTGGGAGCGCAGTACGCCCCGCCCCCCCAGGTCTATGGCAAGCCGCCATCACCCTGCCCCATCGGGAACTCCCCCTATCTGTTCGTCCGGCCGCTCAGCGCCAAAGCTGCGGCGCGGCTGGCCAGGACGCCGCGGCTGCATGTGGCGGACTGCTCGGGCCTCGACGACCAGGAGTGCGTGCTCGCCTTCGAAACGTCCGACCTCGCGGAGTACCGCGCGCTCCTGTCGGACGTGGAGTCCGCAAACGGGTCCTCCGAGGGCTCGGGCCCGCCGAACTTCGCCTGTCTGCTCCGGGAGATGCGCGACATCGTCGACAGCCTCGGGTGAAGAACAAGCACTACTGCATCCACGCCCATTTCGACCTGCCGGCCCGGGAGAACGCTTGGCTCGAGGAGAGCGAGCCGGACCCGACCCGGTCCCCATACCGGGAAGAGCGCGAGCGGGCTCTCCAGGAATGCTACGGGCCGAATTCGGCCTGCCCCCTGCTGGGCGCGGACGGCCGCATCCTGGATTTCGTCGACAACTATTCGCGCATCAGCTTTGATTTCGGGCCGGAACTCCTGGCGTTCATAGAACGGAAGTCCCCGCGGGTCTACGCCCGCATCCTGGAGGCGGACCGCCGGAGCGTCCTCGAGCACGGGGGGCACGGCAACGCGCTGGCCTGCCCGACGCCCCCCCTGATCCTGCCCTGGGCGGCGCCCGAGGAGCGGCGGACCGCGGTCCGCTGGGGGATCGCGGACTTCCGGCGCCGCTTCGGGCGCGAGCCCGAGGGGCTCTGGCTGCCCGAGGACTGCGCGGATGAACAGACCCTGGAGACCCTCATCGAGGAAGGCCTGAGCTTCACGCTGCTCTCGCCGGGACAGGCGGAAGCCGTGAGGGCGGGGGCGGACCCCTGGCTGGAGGTGTCGGCCGAAACCCTCGACACCCGCCGTCCCTACCGATGGACGTCGCGGCGCGACCCGGGCAGAGCCCTGAACGTGTTCTTCCACCGGACGGACCTGTCCTTGTCCGAGCTCTACGCCAAGCTGCCGCGCGCGGTCGCGGCCAGCCCGGACCCGGAAGTCCAGAGAGAGGTCGTGCTCGACGTGGCCAGGCGCTTCGCCAACCGCCTGATCGACTCCTTCACCGTCAACGACGCCGTGGAGCTCAGCCACCTGGCCGCTCCCGGCGACATCTACGGGCTCTCGCGCCTCCACGGCGACAGGGCCTTAGCCCACGCCTTAGACCTCCTCTTCCGTGAAGCTCCTGCGGCCCGTGTCAACTACGGCGAGTTCCTGGAGCTCTTCCCCCCGCCCCAGGAGGTCCGCCTGCGCACCCGCGGGCCGGACCAGCCGTCCCGCTGGGGCCGGCCTTTCCGGGAAGCCCTCGAAGGTCTCGCCCGCGAGCTCGATGCGGCGCTCGTGGAACGCGCCTCGGCGTATTTCGCGGATTGGCCCCGCGCCCGCGATGCGTACGGGAGCATCGCGCTCGCGCGGGGAGCGGAGCACACCGTGCCGTTCCTCGACGAACATTCGATCCGGCATTTGACTCCCGAGGAGGCCCGTCAGGCCGTGCGCCTGTGCGAGGCCGCAAAGTGGCGCCTCAAGATGTTCTCCGCGTGGGCCTGGTCCGAGAGAGACGTCGCCGACCCCTCCCCGGTGGCCGCCATGGGCTGCGCGGCACGGGCGATGGACATCCTCGGCATGCTGGAGCCCCGCTCCGAAACGCACAAGCGCTTCCTCGCGGCGCTCTCCAAAGCTCCATCGAGCGGGACCGCGTATCCCAACGCGGCCGAAGCGTACACGCGCCTCGTCCTTCCTTCCCGCGTCGACGCGGATCAAGCCCTGGCGCATCTGGCGGTCTCCGAGCACCTATCCCGCAGCCCGGCCGCGAGCCTCGATCCCGACGATATCGTGCCGCGCGTCTACGACGCACGCGTCCGCGTGCTCTGCCGCCGCTCCCGCAAGCGCGACCGGCGCATGGAGAGCCTCTCCGTCTGCCGGATCCGCCTGCGCCGCGCCAGGACTTATGAAAGCCATAGCGGGACCGCGGCCGTCCTCCACCTTGGCGGATCGGACATACGGTGCTGGGTGAAGCAGGGACCCGCCGAAGGCTTCGACGCGATCCTCGATGAGGCCTTCTCGCGGCGCGCCCCGGAGGCCGCGGCCGCGACGGCGGAGCGCCTCTTCGGCCCCCGGCACTTCGGGATCGACGCGCTTTCCCCCGCGGCCCGCAGGGAAGCCATCGCCGGGCTCGCGCCCCACGGCTCCTCGGACAGACGCGATTTCCTCCGCGCTTGGCACGGGCTCATCCGGCGGTCCGCGGCCGACTGCGGGGCCCTGCTCGATGAGGCCAAACGCCTGAAGATCCCCCCGGACACCCTGCCGGGGGTCCGGGTGCTGCGCCGGGTCCTCTGCCGGCTGGCCGAGGATTTCGCCCGCGAGCCGGAGCCCGCCCTATCGCCGCTCCTGGCGGCCCTGGAGGCCGCGGCTCGGTCCGGGCTGAGCGTCCCGACATGGGAGCTCCAGGAGCTCGCCTGGCGGGGCCTGAAGCGCTGGATCGGGGACTCCCGGGAAAACGAGCGTCGGAGGCTCGCCGGACTCCTCGGACTCTCGGACGCCCTCTTCATCTTCCCCCCAAAGAGGAACGAACATGGTGACTAGGACTCTGCGGCTTCAAGACGATCAGGAGGCCCTGCTCCTCCTCGGGGAGCAGGACGTGTTCCTGCGGCAGCTCGAGCGCGAGCACTCGGTCGAGATATTCGTCCGCCACGAACCGGAAGGCGAGATGCTGCATCTGTCGGTCCGCGGGTCCTCGACGCGGGTGCAGAAGACGCTCCGCCGGCTGAAGGACCGCCTGGCCCGGGTGAGGGCGGGCGAGTCCCCGGAAGTCCCGGCGGAGGCCCCGCCGAAGGGCCCGGCCTCCGGGCCGCCGCCGCCTACGGGCACGGTCTACGTCACGGCCTTCGGACGGGCCCTGCTGCCGAAAGGACCGCGCCAGCAGCTCTACGTGGAGTCCATCCTGGCGGGCGACATGACCATCGGCATCGGCCCCGCAGGGACCGGAAAGACCTTCCTGGCCGTGGCCTGCGCCCTGCGCGCCCTGCGGGCCCAGGAGGTAACCCGCATCGTCCTCACCCGCCCCGTGGTCGAGGCCGGAGAAAAGCTCGGCTTCCTCCCCGGGGACCTCTATGAGAAGGTCCACCCCTACCTGAAGCCTCTCTACGACGCCTTCTACGTCTGCCTCGGGCCGGACAAGTTCAGGCTCTGGCGCAACGACGAGATCATAGAGATCGTCCCCCTTGCCTACATGCGCGGCCGCACGCTCGAGAACGCCTTCATCATCCTCGACGAGGCCCAGAACACGACCCTCGAGCAGATGAAGATGTTCCTGACCCGCATGGGCAACGGCTCGCGCGTGGTCGTGACAGGCGACATCACCCAGATCGACCTCGACCGGCCGACCCGCTCGGGCCTCGTCCAGATCGAGAAGGTCCTGCACGGCGTGGAGGGGATATCGTTCGTGCACTTCAAGGAGGAAGATGTCGTGCGCCATCCGCTGGTGCGCAAGATCATCCACGCCTTCGAACAGTGGGAGAAGACGCCATGAGAGTCCTTCTTTCCGGCGCGGGACGTTTCAGCAAGCGGCTGGGAAGCCGCATCCTCCGAGGCGTGCGCGAGGCGCTCGGGGCCCGTTCCAAACGCCGCGGCGAGCTCTGCGTCATCCTCGTAGGCGACAAGGCCATCCGAAAGATCAACAGGGACTTCCTGAGGAAGGACCGCTTGACGGATGTGATCGCGTTCGAGTACGACCCGCAGCCGGGCGCAGCCCGCGCCGATGCCCCCTTCGGCGACATCTACATCGCCCTAGGCGTGGCGAGGCGCCAGGGCCGGGCGGTCGGGCACGGACTCTCCAACGAACTCCTTACCCTGGCCGTGCACGGGGCCCTGCACCTCGCGGGGTACGATGACGGCAGCGCGGCGGGCAAGCGCCGCATGTTCGCCCGCCAGGACAGGATAGTGAAGCGGCTCATGCTATGACCGCCCTCTGGGCGGTCGTCATCCTAGCTTTGGCCTTCATCCCGGATCAGAAGCTCCTGCGGATGAAGCTGCTATCCGTGGAGGCCGGGGTCTGGCTCATCGGAGCGTGGCTGCTCGTCCGCATCCTTCGCTCCCGGACATGGGTCCGCACCCCGCTGGATCTCCCCGTGGCCCTCTATGCCGGGAGCGGACTCCTCTTCTACGCCCTCTCCCCGGAGCGCGGGGTCTCGGCCGCAGAGCTCACGCGCATGCTCTTCTGCGCAGCGGCCTTCTTCGCCGCCACCCAGACCACGAAGGAAGTCTCGCGGCGCGTCTTCAGCCTCTGGAGCGTGCTTGCCGCGCTCCTCGGGGTCTATGCCCTGCTCCAGACGCAAGGCGGCGTGGGCAGGCTCCTGGTCCCTCAAATGGACCGTCCGATCGCCACGTTCGGCAACCCCATCTTCCTCGCCGCCTACTTCGCCTGCTCCCTGGCATTGACCCTCAGCCTCCGGCGGGAGGGGAAGTCGTACTGGCTCCTCGCGCTGCTCATCGCCGCGGGGCTCTGGACCACGCAGTCCCGAGCCGCGGTGGCCGGCCTCGCCGGCGCGGGGCTTCTGGCGGCTCTTCTCACCTTGTCGGGGCGCAAGCGCTGGCTGGCGGTGGGAGGGATGCTCCTGCTGGGAGCGGCGTCGGTCTGGTGGTTCCGGGACAGGCAGTGGACGCACGGGCTCATCTGGAGAGACACCCTCTCCCTGTGGCTCAGCCACCCTTGGCTCGGCTGCGGGCTCGGCCGCTTCCATATCGAGTTCCCGGCCTACGCATCCGAAGCCCTGCGCCGCCTCTGGCCGGAGCAGGCGGTCATCATCAACTTCGCGCACAACGAGTACCTGCAGGTGCTGGCCGAGACCGGGATCGTGGGCGCGGCCCTGCTCGCCTACGTGCCGACCGCCGCGGGGCTCTGGTTCCTCAGGGCCTCGCCGGACTCCCTCGCCGGAGGCATGGTCCTCGCAGGAGCGGCTTTGCTGGGCCAGAACGCGTTCTCTCCCGACATGCGATTCGGGCTCTCTTCCTTCATGCTCTACTGCGTCCTGGGCTTCGCTGTCGGTCGAACGTCCGGCCGGGTACAAGAGCTGTCTCGGGGCTGGATAGCCTTGCCCGCAGCGCTGCTCCTGGCCTGGGGACACCTGGCCCTTAAGCCTTTGTTCGCCTACCAGGCGCTCCGCCGCCAGCAGGGATTCCATGTGGGCCCCTCCGAGGAGATCGACAAGGCTCTCGCATCCATGGAAGCGAAGCTCGCGGCCGGGCCCGCGGACGCGGACAAGGCGGAGAACCTCGCTTTCCTGTACGCCAAGGTCCAGCGCTGGCCGCAGGCGATCTCGCGATTCGAGCTCGCCGCGAAGCTCGACCCCGAGCGCCCCGGCCCCCACAACAACCTCGGGAACATCCACTACACCCTCGGGGACCGGGAGAAGGCCATCGAGCACTGGGCCCGCTCGGTCGAGGTGAAGCCCGAGCAGAGGGACGCCCATCTGAACCTTGGCAAGGCCCTCTACGAGGTGGGCAGGCTCAAGGAAGCGGCCCGCCATCTGCAGATCGTCCTCAGCCAAGACCCCTCCAACGAAAAAGCCCAGATGCTCCTCAAGAAGATGGTGGAGTAGATTGCTATAATCCCTTGATCCCCATGACCGACGAGCAGATCCCTTTCGCAGCGATCGAGCGTAAATGGCAGACCCGTTGGGAAGAGGCCGGAATCTTCCGAACGCCCGAAACGCCCCGCCCCGGAAAAAAGTTCTACTGCCTCGACATGTTCCCGTACCCGTCCGCGGACGGGCTCCACGTGGGGCATCCCGAGGGCTACACAGCCACGGACATCCTCTGCCGCTACAAGCGGATGCGGGGCTTCGACGTCCTTCACCCCATGGGCTGGGACGCCTTCGGCCTCCCGGCCGAGAACTACGCCATCCAGACCGGGATACATCCCCGCGTCGTCACCCAGCGCAACATCCAGAACATCCAGCGGCAGATCAAAGCCTTGGGCTTGAGCTACGATTGGGACCGAGTCGTCGATACGACGGACCCGGAGTACTACCGCTGGACCCAGTGGATATTCCTGCAGCTCCACAAGAAAGGACTCGCCTACGAGAGCGTGATCCCCATCAACTGGTGCCCGTCATGCAAGACGGGTCTCGCCAACGAGGAGGTGTTCGGAGGAGCCTGCGAGCGCTGCGGCACGGCGGTGGAGCGGCGCGACATGCGCCAATGGCTGCTCAAGATCACGGCCTACGCGGACCGGCTGCTGGCCGATCTCGAGGGACTGGATTGGCCGGAATCCACCCTGGCCATGCAGAGGAACTGGATCGGCCGCTCGGAAGGGGCCGAGGTGGACTTCATGATCGGGCCCCACAAAGTCACGGTCTTCACCACCCGGCCGGACACTCTCTACGGCGCCACCTACATGGTCCTCGCTCCCGAGCACCCGCTCGTGGACCTGATCACGGAACCGGCCTTCAAAAGCAAGGTGGCCGAGTACGTGGCCGCGGCGAAGTACAAATCCGACCTCGAGCGGACGGAGACGCAGAAGGAGAAGACCGGCGTCCCCACCGGAGCCCTCGCCATCAACCCGGTCAACGGCCGCAGGATCCCGGTCTGGATCGCGGACTACGTCCTGGCGTCGTACGGGACGGGCGCCATCATGGCGGTCCCGGCGCACGACCAGCGAGACTTCGAGTTCGCCTGCAAGTACGAGCTCCCCATCCGGAAAGTCGTGGAGCCTCCGGCCGAGGCCCTCGCTGCGGACGCGGGGCTCCTGCAGACCAAGGCCTTCACCGGCGACGGGACCGCCGTCAATTCGGACATCCTCAACGGGCTAGCGACCCCGCAGGCCATCGCCCGCATGCTCGCCTACCTCGAGGAGAAAGGCGTGGGACAGAAGGCGATATCCTACCGCCTGCGGGACTGGGTGTTCTCCCGCCAGCGCTACTGGGGGGAGCCCATCCCCGTCATCCATTGCAAGACCTGCGGCATCGTCCCTGTCCCGGAAGCGGAGCTCCCCATCCTGCTGCCGGATGTCCTGCATTACAAGCCGACCGGAACGGGGGAATCCCCGTTGGCCGACGTCCAGACCTGGGTCCAGGCCAAATGCCCCAAATGCAGCGGCAAAGGCCGCCGCGAGACCAACACCATGCCCCAGTGGGCCGGATCCTGCTGGTACTACCTGCGCTACATGGACCCGAAGAACAGCGTGGAGGCCTGGTCCGCGGAGAAGGAGAAGCTCTGGGCCCCGGTGGACTGCTATGTGGGCGGCGCCGAGCACGCGGTGCTGCACCTGCTCTACGCCCGGTTCTGGCACAAGGTGCTCTACGACCTGGGGCTCGTCTGCACCAAGGAGCCGTTCCAGAAGCTGCGCCACCAGGGGATGATACTCTCCTATTCGCACCGGGACTCCCGAGGGGTCTACCATTCGTACGCGGAGATCCAGCACGACGAAAGCGGCAAGGTGGTCCTGCGCGAGACGGGAGAGGCCCTCACCTCGCTCGTGGAGAAGATGTCCAAGTCGAAGAAGAACGTCATCAATCCCGACGAGATCCTCGAGCGCTTCGGGGCCGACGTCTTCCGCCTCTACGAGATGTTCATGGGCCCGTTCGCGGATTCCAAGCCCTGGGACATGAAGGACATCATGGGGCGGGTCCGATTCCTGCGCCGCGTATGGACCCTGTGCACCACCCGCACGGATTGGGGCTCGGGCGAAGGCCTGGTGGCGCTGCGGCACCGCACGACCCAGAAGGTGGGTTCCGACATCGAGGCCATGCGCTTCAACACAGCCATCAGCGCGCTCGACATCTACATCAATTCGATCCAGGATCAGGACCCTCCCGCGCGGACGGACCTGGAGACCTTCCTGACCCTGCTCAACCCCTTCGCCCCGCACCTCACGGAAGAGCTTTGGATGCGCCTGGGCAACCCCGCGTTCCTCTCCAACCGGGAATGGCCGAAGTCCGACCCGGCTCTATGCAAGGAGTCGGAGGTCGAGATCGTCGTTCAGGTCAACGGGAAGGTGCGCGAGCATCTCAAGGTGCCGGCCGACACTCCGCAGCAGAAGCTGCAGGAGCTGGCATTGGCTCTGCCCAGGGTCCGCGAGGAGACGGGCCGCGGCACGATCGCGAAAGTGATCGTGGTACCGAACAGACTGATCAATGTCGTTGTGAGGAAAAATGCCTAACAAAAACGGAGCGAACTTCCTCGTCGCGGCACTCGCTCTCCTAGCCGGAGCATGCTCCACCGAGGGCGTCATCTATACCCCGGCGCAGCAGATCCTCCCCCAGCACATCAAGCGGCTGGCCATCGCTCCCATCCAGAACAAGACGCAGCAGTTCGGGTTGGAGGACAAGCTCGCGCTGCGCGTGCGCGACGAATTCCTCCGGAACGGGACCTATCCCCTCTCCCCTCTGGCGGAGTCGGACGGGGTCGTCCAGATCGTCCTCACGCGCTACATCCTCACCCCCACGCAATACGACGCCGTCCTGGCGCCGACCGCCTACAAGCTCCGCGTGATCGCGGACCTCCAGTTCATCGACCGGCACGCGAACACCATCCTATGGACCGAGCAGAACCTCGAGGGCATCCAGAATTACGCTTCCCTGACGGTCGCCGGAGGCATAACGGAAGAGCAGGCCCGCGAGCTCATCTGGGACGTCCTCGCCAGAGACGTGGTCAAGCGCACGGTCGAAGGCTTCGGTACGGTCTCCGGGGCCTCCAAGCGCGACATCTCCGGAGAGGCTCCCCCCGGCCGGACGCCGACCGAGCCGAAGCCCAAGCCGGTCAACCCGAACCCGTACTGATGGCTCGCGAGGCCTCGGGGAAGGAGCTCGCGCAGGCCTGGAAGAAGGGGGACTTCAAGTACGTCTATCTCTGGCTTGGCGAGGACTTGGCCGCCAAGAGCCTGGCGGTCACAGAGCTCAAAGAGGCCCTGCAGCCCGGCGATCTGGACTATGCCGAGTTCTCCGGGGCCGAAGACGCCCATGTCCCCGAGATCATCTCCGCGTGCCAGACCCCGCCGATGTTCTCGCGACGGCGCATGGTGGTCGTACGGGACGCGGATTTCGGAGCCGCAGCCAAGCGGGACCTCGCCGCCCATCTGAAGAGCCCCGCCGACACGGCCGTCCTGGTGCTCCTGTCCGAGGAGAAGCGCTTCGACTTCAAAGACCCGCTCGCCGTCGCGGTCGAGAAGCTGGGAGGCTTGGCGAACTTCAAGGCCTTGGGCGAGGGGGAGGCCGTGTCGCGCCTCCAGCAAGAAGCCGCCCGAGCCGGGTTCGAACTCTGTGCCGACGCGGCCGAACTCCTGGTCTCGGAAGCCGGCTCCGAGTGGGGCATACTCCGGGGCGAGCTGGAGAAGGTCCGCCTCTACGTGGAAGGACGGGGTAAAGCCGGCGCCGAGGAGGTGGCGGCATGCCTCGGCTACCGCCGGCAGACCGGCCCGTTCGAGCTCCAGAACGCCATCGAGGAACGCAACGCCCGCAAGGCCCTCGCGCTGGTGCGCCGACTCCTCCGGGAAGAGGGGGAAGACCCTTTCGCCGTCTACAACCAAGTCAAGAACGCCGTCAGCCGCCAGTTCAAGGTCAAACGCCTGGCCGCGGCCGGCAAGACCCCCGACGAGATCAACCGGGAGTCGCGCGTCCCCGTCTTCCGCCAGCCGCTGGTGGGCAAGCTCAGCGACCTGAGCCTCCAGCGGGCCCTGAAAGCCTGCCTGGAAGCCGAAGTCTCCCTAAAATCTGAAAGCTGGCTCTCTCCCGAAGTGGAGCTGCAGCGCCTCGTCCTGAGGATCTGCGGATTACCTTAGCGCACTCGCCTAACGCCTTACCCGAGAGGCTCGGCGCCAGGTCGCGTCCGCGACCTAGGCGGGAGCGAGAGCCTTGTCGAGCCGGACGGCGAGGCGGGACTTGTGCCGGGCGGCGGTCTGGCGATGGACCGCTCCCTTGGCAGCCGCCTTGTCCCAAGCGCTGCAAGCCGTACGCAGCAGTTTCTTCGCCTCGTCCCCTTTTTGGGAGGACACGGCCGAGAGGAAATCCTTGGTGAGCTCGCGGGCCTTCTTCTTGAGGGTCCGGTTGCGCACCGTGCGCCGCTCGGCCTGCCGCTGCGCCTTGATCGCGCTGGTGTGCCTGCCTGTCTTCAGTTTCGCCATGTCTCTAGTTTAGCTTTTTCCGTCGAAAAGGGTCAAACAGGAATCGGCTCATAGAGAGATGCTTCCGGGCAGACGTCTTGAAGCGAGCCCGCGGCGCTCCCTGGGGATGATAGAATACGCGCGAGGCCGTGACGCCTGGGTTCATCCTGTATGGGGAAAGACTTGATTGGGATATGCGGCGATGACTGCCGCTTCTGTCCGCGGTACGCGGCCACGAAAGACGGCAACTCGGAGAGGCTGCGGGAAGTCCGAGACTTCTGGGTCAAGCTCGGCCTAAGAGAGCCGGACTTCCCTGCCCGGCAGATGGCCTGTCACGGATGCGGGCCGGAGAATAGGTGCGCTTATCCGGAAGTCCGCGCCTGCGCGAACCAGAAGGGCGTCGCCCACTGCGGCTTATGCCGGGAGTATCCCTGCGGATCGATCCTGGCGGCATTCGATAAGTCGGAGCAGATGCGGTCCCGCTGCGATCCGATCTGCACGACTGAAGAACGGGCGATCCTCAAGAAGGCCTTCTTCGCGAAACGGCAGAACCTGGACGGGTTCTCCCCACGACGCGCCCATTGACAACATAGCGATACCATGGTATCATGGTATCGCTATGCAATACGTCGCCACCAACATCCGCCTGCCGAAGGACGTGCTCCAAGCCCTCAAGGTCCGCGCCGCGAAAGAAGGCAAGAGCATGGCCCAGATGATCCGCGAGGCCCTCCGCAAGGCATTCGGCATCGGCGCCGAGAAGGACGCGGTCGACCCGCGGCGCGACCCTCTCTACGACCTGTTGGGCGCCTGGGAGAGCGGGATCGCGGACGGCGCCGAGAACCACGACAAGGACGTCTACGGCTCGAAGGGATGAGGATATTCATCGACACCAGCGCGTTCATCGCTCTGGAGGACCGCTCGGACCGCCAGCACCCCGCCGCCAAGGAGTTCTACCTGAGCTTGACCCGGGCCGACCGCCTCTTCACCAGCAACTACATCCTCGATGAGACCGCCACCCGCCTCCGGTACACGATCGGGCTCGATGCGGCGGTGCGTTTCCTGGAGACGATGCTGGCCAGCCAACTGGTCAAACCCCTGACCGTGGGGCCGGACATGGACAAAGAGGCGCTCGGAGTCATGAAGAGGTTCAGGGACAAGCGGCTGAGCTTCACGGACTGCGCCACCATCGCCTTGGTGCGGGCCCACGGCCTCGACGGCGTATTCGCCTTCGATGACGATTTCGCCGGGCAGCGGTTCCGCCTCCTCCCAGGGGAATAGGCCATGGACGCCCCCTCACGCCGGCACATCCCCCACGCCTGCGGCGTGTACATCATGCGGGACGCCGCCTCCTCGGTGCTCTATATCGGCAAGGCCAAGGACTTGGCCAAGCGGGTCGCCCAATACTTCAATCCGCGCAGGCCCGACCTCAAGACCCGGCTCCTCGCCCCCCTCATCCGCTCCATCGACTACGTCCCCTGCGCGTCCGAGCGCGAAGCCCTCCTATGGGAGCGCCGCCTCATCCGAAGGCATCAACCCTTCTTCAACTCCATGTGGAAGGACGACAAGTCCTACCCGCTCATCGCGCTCACGATGGCGGAGGACTTCCCCCGCCTGCGCGTCGTCCGCTCCAAGCGCAGGGATGGGACGCTCTATTTCGGCCCGTACCCGAAAGTGAGCCCCGTACGGAGCCTGCTGCGCAGCCTCTGGAAGGGGAAGATCTTCCCGCTGAGGCCCTGCGACTGGGTCTTCCCTATCGACGACAAGAAGATCCGCTCCTGCCTCTATTACCACACCGGCGAGTGCCCGGCCCCGTGCGCTGGGAAGATATCCCGCGAGGACTACCGCCGCATAGCCCAGGACGCGGCCTTGTTCTTCCAGGGAAGGAGCCGTCTCCTGGCCCAGCGGCTGGAGCGGGAGATGCGTGCCGCTTCACGGCGCCTGGAGTTCGAGCGCGCCTCACGCCTGCGCGACAACCTGTCCGCGCTCCATCACATGGCGGAGCGGGTCCGCGTCCGCGAGGTGATGCCCGGCAGGGTCGCGACGGCCCTTTCCTCTTCCCGGGCGGTCTCGGACCTGCAAGAGGCGCTCGATCTGCCCAAACCCCCCCATGCCATCGAGTGCTTCGACATCTCCCACCTCTTCGGCCGCGAGACAGTCGCCTCCATGGTGCGCTTCGTGGGGGGAGAGCCCGACCGCGAACAGTACCGGAAGTTCCGGGTGAGGACGGTCCAAGGGGTCGACGACACCGCGTCCATGGCCGAGGTGGTGGGACGCCGCTACCGGAGGCTGCAGCGGGACGACGTCCCCTTCCCCGACCTGGTCCTCCTGGACGGGGGCAAAGGGCAGCTCCATGCCGCGGAGCTCGCCCTCTCCAGCCTCGGCATCGCGCTGCCCCTCGCGTCTTTGGCCAAGCAGGAGGAAGAGGTCTTCCTTCCGGAGAGGGCCGAGCCGGTGCGCCTGGACCGCAGCCGCCCCGCGCTCCGCCTGCTGCAGCGCCTTCGCGACGAAGCACACCGCTTCGCGATTTCGTATCATCGGCTTCGACGCAAAAGGGAGATGTTCCATGGCGAGACTATCCGCTGACATCCTCAAGAAGATGCGCGATTATACCGAGTTCCACCGAAAGGTGTGGCTCGCCTGCGCCCGCATCCCGAAAGGGGAGGTGCGCACCTACGGCTGGGTCGCCCGGCAGATCGGCAGGCCCAAGGCCGCCCGCGCCGTGGGCCAGGCCCTCGCGAGGAACCCCTTCGCGCCCCACGTGCCCTGCCACAGGGTCGTGGGAGCCGACGGAAGGATGACCGGATTCTCGGCCCCGGGCGGCGTGCGCGCCAAGCGCCGGCTGCTCAAGAAGGAAGGAGCCTTGCTGGCATGAGCGCACCCACGGAGGCCTCCCTCGACTTCATCCGCGAGATCGTCGCGGCCGAGATGGAGGCGGGCAAGCACAAGAGCGTCGTCACCCGCTTCCCCCCCGAGCCGAACGCCTACCTCCACATCGGCCACGCCAAGGCCGTTTGGATCAACTACGGCATCGCGCTGGATTTTAAAGGCGCGTTCAACCTGCGCTTCGACGACACCAACCCCGTGGCCGAGGACCAGGAGTTCGTGGACGGCATCCTCTTCGACGTCCGCTGGCTGGGCGCCGACTGGGGCGACCGGCTCTTCTTCGCCTCCGACTACTTCGACCGGATGTACGGGTGGGCCGAGGAGCTGGTCCGCAAGGGCAAGGCCTATGTCTGCGACCTGTCGGCCGAGCAAGTGAGCGAGTACCGCGGCGCGCCGACGGCCCCCGGAAAGAACAGCCCTTTCAGGGAGCGCGCCGCAGAGGAGAATCTCGACCTATTCCGCCGCATGCGGGCCGGGGAGTTCCCGGACGGCAGCCGGACCCTGCGGGCGAAGATCGACATGGCTTCCGGCAACCTCAATCTGCGCGACCCGGTGATGTACCGCATCCTCCACACCCCGCACCACCGCCAGAAAGGGAAATGGTGCATCTACCCCATGTACGACTGGGCCCACGGGCTGGAGGACTCCATCGAGGGGATCACCCATTCGCTGTGCTCGCTGGAGTACGAGAACCACCGGCCGCTCTACGACTGGTTCATAGACGCGATCAACGAAGGGCGCACCGACGACGGCTCGGGGCTCTGGGGAAAGAAGATCCACCATCCCCGGCAGATCGAGTTCTCCCGCTACAGCCTCACGCACACGGTGATGAGCAAGCGCAAATTCATCGAGCTCGTCGAGGGCGGCTATGTCGCGGGCTTCGACGACCCGCGCCTGCCCACCCTCGCGGGCTTAAGGCGCCGAGGCGTGCCGCCCGAGTCCATCCGCGAGTTCTGCGAGAGGGTCGGCATCGGCAAGGTGGACACCTGCATGTCCATCGACGGAGCGCTGCTCGACCACTGCGTCAGGGAGCGGCTCAACCGCCTCGCGCCCCGGCGCATGGCCGTGTTGCGTCCCCTCCGGGTGGTCATCGACAACTATCCCGAAGGCCAAGTCGAGCAGCTCGATGTGGTCAACAACCCGGAGGATCCCTCCGCCGGCACGCGTAAAGTCCCATTTTCGCGTGCGCTCTTCATCGAGCAGGACGACTTCCGGGAGGACCCGCCCAAGGAGTTCTTCCGTCTGGCTCCGGGACGAGAGGTGCGGCTGCGCTGCGCCTACTTCGTGAAATGCGTCGGCGTGAGCAAGGACGCGGAGGGCCGCGTCACCGAGCTCCACTGCACCTATGACCCGGCGACACGCGGCGGCGACGCCCCGGATAAGCGCAAGGTCAAGGCCACCCTGCATTGGGTCTCAGCCGGACAGTCCATCCCCGCGGAGGTGCGGCTCTTCGGCCATCTGTTCGCCGCCGAGTACCCGGAGGATGTGCCGGAGGGGACGGACTGGAAGGCCGGCCTGAATCCGAAATCCCTGGAAACGCTCACGGGCTGTCGGCTCGAGCCGAGCCTGGCCCAGGCCAAGCCGGGCGAGCCGGTGCAGTTCGAGCGGCTGGGGTATTTCTGCCTGGATAAGGACTCTACTGCCTCCGGGGACCCCATAGGCCCCGGAGACGGCGGGAAGCCCGTCTTCAACCGCACCGTCACGCTCAAGGATACCTGGGCGAAGGTCCAGAAGGCCGGGAAGAAATAGCACCGCCACTGCGGCGGTGCTGTGGATAACGGTCTACCCCTTCCCCTGATAGGACAGGATGAGCTTCCCGGCCTTGACGTCGACGACAGTCGCCACGATCGCCACCGAGTTCATGGCGCCGGATTGACCGGTGAACGGCAGGTCCGGCTCAGGCCCGGTCCAGGCGACGGACTGGCCGGTGTTGCAGGACCAGGCTCCGCGGGTCGGATGCAACAGACGCCAACGCACCGGCCGTCCCACCGCGTCCCAGGGCTTGGCCGCTGCGGCCTCGCAGGTGATGCCGTACGTGGCGGCGTCTTCCGCCGTTTCTCGGACGGAAGCCTGCCTGGACCAATTCTCGAACGCGGAAGGGACCCAGGCCGCCAGATAGGACAAGAAGGCGGCGCCGCAGCAGGCCAGGAACAGGGCCGGGAGCTTGCGCTCCAGGAGCACCCCCCAGCGCAGGAACCTCCAGGGGATCCCTTCGGGCATCACTCGCTGACCATTCCGCCCATCTCGAACATGGGCAGGAACATGGCGATGACGATGGTGCCGATGACGATGCCCATGACCACGATGACGATGGGCTCGATCATGGACGTCAAGCCCTTGACCGCGGTGTCCACCTCCTGGTCGTAGAAGTCCGCGATCTTGGTGAGCATCTGATCCAAGGCGCCGGTCTCCTCACCGACCGCGATCATCTGCGTGACCATCTGCGGGAAGAGGCCGCACTTCTTGAGCGGGTCGGCCAAGCGGCCGCCCTCGCGGATGGACTCGCGGGCGGAGAGCACCGCCTCCTCGATGACCACGTTCCCGGCTGTGGCGGCCACGGTCTCCAGGCCCTGCATGATGGGGACGCCGGACTTGATGAGCGTGCCCAAGGTCCGGGTGAACTTAGCGACCGCGACCTTCTTCAGGAGGATGCCGAAGACGGGCGCCTTGAGGAGCTTCGCGTCGATGACCCTCCTGCCGCTCGCGCTCTTATAGTACTTCTTGAAGCCCATGAACGCGACGATCGGTGTCGCCAGCACGAGGTACCACTTCGTCCGGAGGAACGCCGAGAGGTCGATGAGCATCTGGGTCGGCGTGGGCAGCTCCTTGCCGAAGCTCGAGAAGATGGTCTGGAAGGTCGGGATGACGAACATCAGCAGGAACAGGGTCACCGCGCCGCAGATGGTGAGCACGATGAACGGATACATCATGGCTCCCTTGACCTTGCCTTTCAAGGCCTCGGCAGCCTCCAGGAACCCGGAAAGACGCTCCAGGATGGTGTCCAGGATGCCGCCCAGCTCTCCGGCCCGGATCATGGCCGTGTAGATCTCCGGGAAGGCCTCCGGGTGCTTCTTGAGCGCGTCCGAGATGGAGAGCCCGGCCTCGATGTCGCCGCGCACCTCGCCGAGCACCTCGCGGAAGGTCGGATTCTCCGATTGATCCGCCAGGATGCCGAGGCTCTGCACGATCGGGACGCCGGCGGAAACCAGAGTGGAGAGCTGGCGGGAGAAGAGGACAAGGTCCTTGGAGGTCACGGAGGGCTTTCCGAAGCCCGGGATCATCTCCTTGATCTTGGTGAAGGGGCTCGGGGCCGATTCCCTGATCTCGACGACCGTCAGCTTCTGGCTGCGGAGCTTCGCGACCGCCTCGCCCTCTTTAAGGGCTTCGACCGTGCCGGTGGTCACGTTCCCGTTGGCTTCCTTCGCCTTATAGGCGAAAATCGGCATAAGGCCCTCCGTGGTCCCGCGTCACTTCGCAGGGGCCTGCTGCGGTGTCATGGACCGCTGGATCAGACGCTTGAGATCCTCGGGATCCGTCGACCGGAGCAAGGCTTCCTGGTAAGAGATTTTCTGCTTCTTGTAGAGCACGCATAGAGACTGGTTCATGGTCTGCATGCCGAATTTGCCGCCGGTCTGTATGGTCATCAATATCTGCTCGACCTTCTGCTCCCGGACGAGGTTCCGGATAGCGGAGGTCACCATCAGCACCTCGCATGCCATGACCCGGCCCTGCCCCGTGGCCAAGGGGATGAGGACCTGGGAAAAGATGGCTTGGAGCACGAACGAGAGTTGGACCCGGATCTGCTCCTGCTGGTGCGGCGGGAACACGTCGATGACGCGGTTGATGGTCTGGGCGGCGTCGTTGGTATGCAGGGTCGCGAAGACCAAGTGGCCGGTCTCGGCGATGGTCAGCGCCGCGAGGATCGTTTCCAGGTCGCGCATCTCGCCGATAAGGATCACGTCGGGGTCCTGGCGCAGGATGTGGCGCAGGGACTGTTCGAAGCTCTCCGTGTCCTGCCCCACCTCTCGCTGATTGACCAGGCACTTCTTGTGGGTATGGACGTACTCGATGGGGTCCTCGACCGTCACGATGTGCAGGCTCTTGCGCTCGTTGAGATAGTCGATCATGCTCGCGAGCGTCGTGGATTTGCCGCTCCCGGTCGGGCCGGTGACCAGCACCAGCCCCTTCGGGATCTTCATGACGTCGTAGATGACGGCGGGAAGCCCGAGCTCCTCGAACGTCATGAAAGCCTGCGGGATGGAGCGGATGGCGGCCCCGACGGCTCCGCGCTGGCGGAAGACGTTCATGCGCAGCCGGCCGATGCCCTTCAGGCCGAACGCCATGTCCAGCTCGTTGGTGGCCTCGAAGCGCTGCCGCTGTTCGTCCGTCATCATCGAGAACACGAGGCTCTGGGTCATCTCCGAATTGAGCTTTTCGAAAGGGGTGGGGACCAGCGCTCCATCGACGCGCAGGGTGGGCGGCGCGCCCGCGGTCAAGTGCAGGTCCGAGGCGTTGCGCTCGTGCATCATCAAGAACAGCTCGCTCATCGACACCATGGGACACCCCTCTTATAGAAACGCCTAACCTTGGACTACTCCGACGCCGTGGCGCGGATCATCTCCTCCACGGTCGTGACCCCGCCCAACAGCTTGCGGATCGCGCATTGCCGCAACGTCAGCATGCCCTGCCTGCGGGCCTGGTCCCGGACCTTCGCCAAGGGAGCCTTGTCCATGATAAGCTCCCGTATGGGGTCCGTGACCTCCAGCACCTCGTAAAGCCCTTGGCGGCCCCGATACCCGGTCCCGGCGCAGTTCTCGCAGCCCTTGCCGCGCGCCAGAGAGACCTTCCCGGCCGAATCCTGCATCAGATTCTTCGGGATGCCGAGCTTGAGCAGCCAGTCCACGTCCACCTCGTAGGTTTCATGGCACTTCGGGCAGATGCGCCGAACCAGCCTCTGCGCCGCCACCATGAGCAGCGACGAACTGATCAAGAACGGCTCCATGCCCATCATCCCGAGCCGGGTGAGGGCTCCCGGGGCGTCGTTGGTATGGAGTGTAGAAAACACCAGGTGCCCGGTCAATGCGGCGTTGATGGCGATGGAAACGGTCTCCAGGTCCCGGATCTCGCCGACCATGATGATGTTCGGGTCCTGCCTCAGGAAAGCCCGGAGTCCCGCCGCGAAGGTCAGGCCGATCTCCGCGTTGACCTGGACCTGGTTGATCCCCATCAGCTGGTACTCCACGGGGTCCTCGACCGTCGAGATGTTGACGCCGGGCTCGTTCAAGATCGAGAGGCACGAGTAGAGGGTGGTGGACTTGCCGCTCCCGGTCGGCCCCGTGATCAGGTTGATGCCGTAGGGAGCGCGGATGCACTTATTGATCACGGCGAGGGCCTCGGGCTCGAAGCCCATCAGGTTCATATTGACCTGCAGGCCCGAGGAGTCGAGGATGCGCATGCAGACCTTCTCGCCGAAAGAGGTCGGGACCGTGGAGACCCGCAGCGCGTACTCCTTCTCCGCGATCTTCAGCTTGATGCGGCCGTCCTGGGGCACGCGCTTCTCCGCGATGTCCAGGTTGGACATGATCTTGATGCGGGAGACGATGGCGTTCTGGAAGCGCTTGGGAGGCGCGGGTTGCTCGTTCAGCACGCCGTCGATGCGGAACCGGATCTTCATCTCCTTGGCGAAAGGCTCGATGTGGATGTCGGAAGCCTTGGACTTGATGGCCGAGGAGATGATGAGGTTCACCATCTGGATGACCGGGGTCTCCTCCCCCTGCTTCTCCAGGCTGATGATGTCCGCTCCGGCTTCGGCGGCCTCCTTGTCGGCCGCGACCACGTCCACCCCCTGGGCGTCTTTCTCGGTCGCGCCGCTCGCCTTCAGGATGTCCCCGAGGACCTCGTTCGCGGAAGCCTGCTTGTAGTTCTTCTCGATCGCCTCCAGGATGTCCCGGTCCGCGGCCAGCACGGCCTCGACCTCCATCCCGGTCATCATCTTGAGGTCATCGAGGATCATCACATTGAGGGGGTCCGCCACCGCGATCCGAAGGATGGGTCCGCTCTTGGGCGTCTGCTTGAGCTCGATGGGGATGAGGATGTGCTGGCGTGCGAGGTTTTCCGGGACCTTGGCGACGACCTCGTCGGACAGCTTCCCGATCTCCGCGAGCTTCATGTAACGGATGCCGCACTGCTTGCTCAGGAACCCCAGGAGCTTCTCTTCCTCCATGAACCCGAGCTGGATGAATATGGAGCCGAGTTTGCCGCCGTTCTTGCGTTGATGCTCCAGCGCGGCATCGAGCTGGTCCTGCGAGAGCAGGTCCGCCTCGACCATGAGGTCGCCCATACGTTTGGGCAGACTGAGCGATATAACGTGGCTTTCTGATCCGGCCATTAATGTACCTTAGGGCATGGCTCGGCGGGAGAGGTCCCTGCCCTTTTCACGGATTGCTACCAACGGCACCCATGTTACATATATTAATTAACAGCTAAAAGCCGTTTTGTCAATAATATCCTTACCGTCTGTCAGTTAAGATTCAAAAGTGGACTGTTTTTTGAGGATTTAAACCTCAAAAGTGGACTCCGAAATTAAGTGTTCCAGGCGGAGCCTCCGACGGAACTAAGCCGTTCTTGACACTTCGTCCTTTCGC
>Ga0265297_10003348_pt1 | contig 29300 bp, 27 predicted proteins | sample Munlanlwell13791_FD_192502 | JGI IMG/M metagenome (GOLD analysis project Ga0265297, IMG submission 192502) | Leachate microbial communities from a municipal landfill in Southern Ontario, Canada - Leachate well 137-91 | ecosystem: Engineered > Solid waste > Landfill > Unclassified | place...
GCGCGAGAAGCTAAAGAAGAGGCCGGTATTGATATTAAGCCGGAAGGATTGGAGCATCTTTTGACAATGCATCGCTGGTGCGGAGATCACGAAAGAATCGGTCTTTATTTTACTGTAGAGCAATGGGATGGTGAAATAAAAAATATGGAACCCAACAAGTGCGATGATTTGAAATGGTTTCCCATAGATCAACTGCCGGAAAATACCATTCCCTATATCAGATTCGCGATCGATTGCTTTCAAAAAGGAATAAGATATTGCGAATTTGGGTGGGATAGGTAATATAAAAGCATGGAGCATATTGCCATAATGAAAAAATCATGGAAGTTGACCGAGAAGATTTTGAATGGCGAAAAAACCATAGAGTCGCGATGGTATATGTCAAAATGCGCGCCGTGGGATAAAATAAAAACAGGGGAAACGGTATATTTTAAAGACGCGGGCGAGCCCGTAAGCATAAGGGCGGAAGTGAGCAGGGTTATGCAATTTTCCGAATTAACCCCCGGAAAAGTGAAAGAGTTGCTGAGTAAATACGGGAGAGATGATGGTTTAAGCAGGGAGGCGATACCGGAATTTTGGGAAAGATTCAAGAATAAAAAATATTGCATATTGATATTTTTGAAAAAAGCAAAAGCAATAAAACCGTTTCAGGTAAATAAAAAGGGGTTCGGTAATATGTGTGCTTGGATTACGACAGATAAAATAAGAAAATCTTAAATTATATTACAGTATATATGGAAGAAATTGAAGCAAAATTTTTAGACATCAATCCCGAAGAAATTGAAGCGAAATTGAAAGAAATCGGGGCTGAGAAGAAAGGCGAATATTTTTACAAGCGCCGGATCTTTGATTATCCGGATCTGAGGCTCCACAAAGACGCGGCCTGGCTAAGACTGAGGGACGAGGGCGACAAGATCACTTTAACCTATAAAAAAAGATTGGGTTTTTCTTATGATCCGAAGATAAATGATGAAGGAATGCAAGAGATTGAAATGATAGTTGAGGATTTTCATAAAACAGGGATAATTTTGGAAGCCATCGGGCTTACGGAAAAGTTTTACCAGGAAAATAAGCGTATTCGCTACGTTAAAGACGGAGTGGAATTTGATCTTGATTTTTGGCCGCAAATTCCTCCATATTTGGAAATTGAAACCGATTCTTGGGAAAAAGTGGATGAAGCGGCAAAATTACTCGGCCTTGATCCAAACAGCAAAAAAATATGTTCAACCACCCAGGTTTATCAATTGTATGGCATTGAAGATATAGAATATCAACGAATGACATTTAAAGGGTTTGTGAAGAAAGTTCACCCCCACCTTTTAGAAAAAGATGGGGGTAAATAAAAAAATCCCGGCGAATCAGATTCGTCGGGCGAAGACAAAATGCAAGACCGGAATCCACAGGAAGAACATTCCCACTGGTGATCGTTGTCCATATTCTCAAATGAATTGTTGCCACATTTCGGGCATTTGAATATTCCGTGCGGGTCGGCTTTCAGGGCGGCGCGCAAGTCTTTCAATTCATCGCTGACCAAGACGCCGTGATGTAGTATTTGGAGTAATTTGTTTATGTTTATCTGTTTTTCGTTCACAATACCTCCGTGGCAACATAGGTGCCATATGAATAATCGCAAATACGGGACTGTTCGTCAAGGACAAGCATCGGGTTATTTCTCCACAGGTCCTTAAAGGGCTTTTTTTGTTTGATTTGTGGCCCTTTTTGTATTAATATAAAAATAATCTTTATTATAAAAATATATTATGAAAACAAATATTTTAACTATGCCTGCTTCGTTCGATTCCATAAAAGAAAGTATTTTCAATTGGAGAATTTCGCTCAGCATTTCGAATAAAATAATTTTGTCTTTTGGCGTGGCCTGTGCCACGGGACTGCTCGCGCAAATTAGCATTCCATTGCCCTGGACACCGGTTTTAATAACCGGACAAACTTTTGCGGTTTTACTTTCCGCGATAATGCTCGGTAAATGGTGGGGCGGCGTGAGCCAAATAATTTATGCCGGGTTGGGATTTATGGGAGTGCGCTGGTTTTCCGGATGGACCGGGGGACCGAGTTTTATTTTCAGTCCCACGTTCGGATATGTCGTTGGTTTTGTCTTGGCCGCGTTTTTTCTCGGGTACGCGATCGACAAGATCAAGACAAAAAGCTTTGCGAATATTTTCGGCCTTATGATCTTTGCTGATCTTGTCTTTATTCACGGTTTCGGTCTTTTGGGACTGTACATCTGGCTCTCAATCGCGAAAGGGACGTCGCCTTCCATATATACTCTTTTTGTAATGGGCTCTTTTCCGTTTATATTGGGCGACTTAGTGAAGATTTTTATCGCGTCCGGAGTGGCAAAAGGCGTAATTATTGGGGGCGCTTCAAAAGAGGATAAAGTATTTGACTAAAACAATTTTTAAGTTTATAATCTCCCATAAGAAAACAAAGTGGCGCGTTAGGCGATTAGCATCTAGCTAAAAAAACAAAGGACGATTTTAATTAACTATTTTAATATTCACCCCCATCTTTTGGAGATTCTTAAAAGGTGGGGGGTAAGAAAATATGTCAAACAAACAAACAGCGATCTTTTTTATTCTAATTATCATACTAGCCGTCGTCGCCGGGCTTTTTTCATATCCGGCCCCGTATAACCAATTGGTGGACCGGGCGAACGCGCAATTCAATTCAAAGATTCCGCATTGGCAAGTGCCCGATTTTAAGCTCGGCCTTGATCTGAAAGGGGGAGTGCATTTGGAATACAAAGCCGATCTGAGTAAAATTCCCGAGGGGGAAAAAAAGACCGTAATGGACGGACTTAGAGATCTTTTGGAAAGAAGGGTAAACAGTTTTGGTGTCAGCGAGCCCGTGGTTCAGGTTTACGGCGCGGACAGAGTATCCGTGGATTTGCCCGGATTTGAAAGTATTGAGAACGCCATTGCTTATATCGGAGAAACTCCTTTACTTGAGTTCTGGGAAGAAAGATCGCAAGCGGAAATAGATCAAATCAATGCAAAAAAAACCGAGATCAATAATGTCATTAAACAAAACCAGGGAAAGACCCAGGAAGAGATAAGCGCTGAGATAGAAAAAATTACGGATTGGCAATTGGCTTTGCAGATACCATATAAGGCAACCGAATTGACCGGCCGTTATTTGCAAAAATCGACTTTGTCTTTTGATCCGACCACGAACGCTCCGATCGTGGAATTGCAATTTAACGACGAGGGCGCGAAAATATTTGAGGACGTGACCGGAAGGAACGTGGGCAAAACCATTGCCATTTTTCTTGACGGACAATCCATAATCGATACCGACGGCGACAATAAGATCACCTCGGACGATCTGTACGCGCCGAGAGTGGAGCAGCAAATTATCGGAGGAAAGGCTGTTATTACCGGAATTAAGGACGTCAACGAAGCAAGAACGATTGTTCAGAGATTAAATCAGGGAGCATTACCGGTGCCGCTTGGCAATCCGATCGTTCAGCAAAAGATCGGCCCGACTTTGGGCGCGATCTCCCTTGATAACGCCGTGAAGGCTGGGGAGTGGGGGATGCTCTTAATCATTATATTCTTAATATTATTTTACAGATTGCCGGGACTGCTCGCGTCTCTCGCGTTGGTTATTTACGCGGTCGTTTTGTTCGCGCTGTTAAAGCTGTTTTCAGCCACCCTCACATTGGCCGGTATCGGCGGATTGATCCTTTCAATTGGAATGGCCGTGGACGCCAATGTCCTTATTTTCTCGCGATTACGTGAAGAACTAAGATCGGGAAAAGACCTTTTGATTAGCATTAAGGAGGCGATCAGAAGGGCTTGGCCGTCGATCAGGGACGGAAACTTTACCACCATTATAGTTGCTTTGATATTATATTTTTTGGGAACCAGCTTTATCAAAGCCTTTGCCTTTGCTTTGATACTTGGTATTTTATTGAGTATGTTTTCGGCCGTAGTCATTACCAATGTCTTTTTGGAATTATTCGGCAGGTCAAAGATCGGAAGATTAAAATGGCTATGGTCATAGGATAAAAAATACGATTATGAACTTTATAAAATATTCAACAATTTACTTTATCATCGGAATAGTAGTGGTAATCGCGAGCATTGTGTGTTTGTCGGTTTTCGGCCTGAAATTGGGAATGGATTTTGAGGGAGGTAGTTCTCTCCAAGTCGATTTCGCTGGCGCGAGGCCGTCGAACGAAGAAATTAAAACCGCGCTTGCGCAAATACAAGATTTTAAAAACGCTGAAATACAGCCGCTTGGACAGTCGGGAGTCGTTTTAAAGATAAATCAAAAAGATATTTCGAGCCAAACCTATAACGATGTTTTATCCGCGTTAAAGACAACCGGTAATATTACTGAAAATTCGGCCAGCATTGAAACGATCAGTCCGCTTGTGGGAAAAGAGCTCAGAAACAAAACGATTGTTGTCGCCTTGGTGGCGCTATTGGCAATGCTTTTGTATATCGCCTTGGCTTTTCGCAGTATCAGCAGACCGATGAGTTCTTTCGGATACGGATTGTCTTCCACACTTATGCTTTTTCACGACATTATCATTCCCCTGGGAGCGTTATCCATCTTCGGATATCTTTACGGGGCGCAATTAACCATTCCTGTTGTTACCGCCCTGTTAACGATCGTCGGTTATTGTATCAATAATACCGTGGTCGTGTTTGACAGGATCAGAGAAAACTTGATCAAGGACAGAAAGGCAAGCTATGACGAAATCGTAAACAAATCATTGAATGAAACTTTTTCTCGATGCATCAATACCTCTCTTACCGTGTTATTGGCTTTGATACCCCTTTATTATTTCTTTGTCGGAGAAGAGAATTTGAAATATTTCACGCTGACCATCGGAATAGGGGTGATCGCCGGTATCTATTCCTCTATATTGTTAGCCAGCCCGGTTTTGGCCCAATGGCTGAGGTGGAGGGGGGCAAAAACAGCGAAAATAGCGGGAAAGTAGTTTTCCCCGTTTTTTCATTTGACAATATATTATAAAAGTGTTATAAATAATTAAATACTACATAAAAAGCATTATGGAATTTAATTACAAAACAATCACGCAAAATATCTTAAAAGGAATGCCCGAAAGGACGAAAACCGTACTTTCTAGGAGGTTTTCCTTTGGCAAAAAGACAGGCGGGGAAACCCTTGAAGCAATAGGTAAAAGCTATAAGATCACGAGAGAAAGGGTGAGGCAAATAGAGGCCGACGGGATCAAAAGAGCCAAGAAAATAGTCGATTCCGCGGAACTTAAAGCCGAATTCAAGAAGATCGAGGCCTTTTTTGAGGACAAGATCAAGGCTTGCGGAGGAGCGAAAAGAGAAGATAAGTTGATCTCTGAGATCGGCACGCCCGATACGAAAAACTATATCTTGTTTTTGCTTAGCTTGACCGCGGGAATCGAGAGAATAAAGGATGACCAGTCTTTTTACCCGTTTTGGGCTACAGACAAAAATTCGGCCGCTTTCGCGAAAAAGGTTGCCGCGGATTTTGTCAAAAAATTCAAAGACGGAAAAGAGCCTGATTCATTGGAGAATCTTTTCAGTGAATTTGAAAAAGAATATGGCGCGGAAGCGAAGAAAAAAGGCGTTACAAAAGAAATGTTGATGTGCTATCTGGAAATATCAAAAGATATCTTTAAAACATCGGATGAACAGAAAGTCGGATTGCGCTCGTCTCCCGAGATCAATCCTCGCACCGTAAAAGACAAAATAGTGGTTATTTTAAAGAAAGAACAAAAACCCTTGCACTTCAAAGACATTACGAATATGATCTTTAAGTTGAACAAGGAAATGGAGTTGAGGGAAAACAGGGGATACAAATTGCACCCGCAAACAGTACACAACGAACTTATCAGAAACAATGATTTTGTCTTGGTCGGGCGCGGTTTTTACGCGCTAAAGGATTGGGGTTATTACCCGGGCAGAGTTAAGGATGTTATCTATAACGTTCTCAAGGCTTCGCAAAATCCTTTGAGCAAGCAAGAAATAATTCAGCAAGTTTCAAAACAAAGAATCGTTAAAGATTCCACCGTATTTTTGAGCCTTCAAAACAAGAAATCATTTGAGAAAGATTCGGAAGGCAGATATAAAATTAGAGAAGCTTAAAATTTTAATGGCACTTGATCCGTCAATAATCGCGTTGCTCCGCTTTTTAGCAATACCGGAATCTCTCTATCCCGAACCTTTTTTTATAGTCCTCGTTAACGTAATCGCCCAATTTTGGTGGGTGATTTTTCCATTTTTTCTGTACGGCATATTGCGACTGTCTTTTGTTAATTTTATGGAAACAAGGTGGGCCTTATCGCCCGAAAGGAGAAGCGTGGTATTGGAAATAAGAATACCTCAGCAAGTGACGAGGCCCTTGCGCGCGATGGAAAACTTTTTTAACGCTATTTGGGCTATTTACGACCCGCCAAAAGACTGGCGTAGTACTTTTTTTGAAGGTAAGATAATTTTAAGTTCTTCTTTTGAGATTGTGAGTACCGAAGGGGTTCCGCATTTTTATATCAGAACCGCGAACGCCAATCGTCCGCTTTTGGAAGGCGCGCTTTATGCTCAGTATCCTGATCTGGAGATCATTGAAGTGCCGGATTATGTTTTGGCCGTGCCACAGGACATTCCGAATAAAAATTGGGATCTGTGGGGATGTGATTACGAAATGTTAAAACCCGAGGTTTATCCCATAAAAACATATGACACTTTTTTCGAGGAAAAAGTGGATATTATGGAAGAAAACAAAAGATTGGATCCTCTGGGTTCGCTTTTGGAGCAGTACGCGCAAACAGGCAAAGGAGAGCACATTTGGATACAATTGACTGCCAAGCCGATATCTCCCAAAGAGCGACCATATGTAAGCGCCGGAAAAACCGAGATAGATAAAATTACGAAAAGGTACAAGCCGCCGAAAGGCAATTCATTGTTGGCTTTTATCGCGGATATATTCATTGAGATCGAAGATAAAATTTTTGGCGATCCTTTTAAATGGGCCGTAAAAAGCGAAGAAACACAGGAATTGATCCCGCAAGAAATGCGTATGACTTCGGGTGAGCGGGACGCTGTATTGGCCATAGAAAAAAAGATCTCCAAAGTTTGTTATCTTTGCAGAATGAGGTTTATCTATATCGCGAGGCGAGACGTGTTCAATGCCGCGCTCAAGGGTTTGAGCGGCAGTTTTACTTCCCAATTTACAACGCAAAACTTTAATGGCTTAAAGCCCTGGGGAAAGACCATAACCAAAATTCAGTCGCCGGATATTTTCAAGGATCAGAGGTTGTATGTAAAAAAGAGAGACCTGTTTCAGAGATATAAAGACAGGGACCCGGCTCTTACAGCGGAATTTGTCTTGGCTGTGGACGAGCTCGCGACTATTTATCACTTTCCGGGAATTGAAGTCGCTCCCACTTCGGCTTTGGGTAGAATCGAGATTAAGAAGGTGGCTCCGCCAACCACTTTGCCGATTGAAGATTAAACTAATTTGAACAAATGGAACTTAACACCACTAACAAAGGAATAACTTTTTTTGGGAGGACCACTTTTAGGGGAGAACAAAAAAGGTTTGGCATTAAACCGGACGACAAACGCAGGCACGTATATATCATCGGTAAAACCGGTATGGGAAAGACCGAGCTTTTGAAAAATATGATCGTGCAAGATATCGCGCGCGGAAACGGAGTCGGCTTTGTAGATCCGCACGGCGAGGCGATCGAAGAGATTTTGGATTTTATTCCAAAAGAAAGAATAGAGGATGTTGTCTATTTCAATCCCGCGGATATGGAAAATCCGATCGCTTTTAATATTATGGAGGATGTGGATCCGAGCTATAGGCATTTGGTGGCCGGCGGAATGATGGGTGTGTTTAAAAAGATTTGGCCGGATGTCTGGTCTTCCAGAATGGAATATATTTTGAATAACACCATTTTGGCGCTGTTGGAGGTACCCGGTTCAACGCTTTTGGGAATAAACCGATTGTTGTCCGATCCGGAATACAGGGAGAATATCGTTTCTCAGCTTCAGGACCCGGTGGTTAAAGCTTTTTGGACAAAAGAGTTCGCCCGCTATACGCAGAGGTATGAAGTGGAGGCAACCGCGGCCATTCAAAACAAAATCGGCCAGTTTATTTCCGCCCCGTTGATCAGAAACATCATTGGACAGACAAAATCCACGATAGATATGCGCAAGATTATGGATGAGCGAAAAATATTGGTAATGAACCTGAGTAAGGGCCGCATCGGTGAGGATTCTTCAAGGCTCTTGGGTGCGCTTCTGATCACAAAATTGCAATTGGCCGCGATGTCCCGAGTTGACACGCCCGAAAGCCAAAGGGCGGATTTTGTTCTATATATCGATGAATTTCAAAACTTTTCCACGGAATCTTTCGCGACTATATTGTCCGAGGCGAGAAAGTATAGACTATCTTTGATCTTGGCTCATCAATATATAGCGCAAATGGAAGAAACCGTCAGTGACGCCGTATTCGGCAACGTAGGCACAATGATCGTGTTCCGGGTGGGCGCGGATGATGCCGAATTTTTGGAAAGAGAATTTTCTCCCGAATTTTATGTGCAAGATCTGGTCAATTTACCGAAGCAGAATATTTACGTGAAATTGATGATCGATGGGATGACCTCGCGGCCATTTTCCGCGGAAACATTGCCGCCCGTAGAACATCTGCCAAAATCATTCCGCGACGATATTATTGAGTTTTCAAGGAAAAAATACGGAGTACCCAAGGCTGTTGTTGAAAAGATTATCGCGGACGATACCGAGAGCGGGTCAAGCGCCACTCCTTCGTTCGCGCCAAGGCAATCGGTTGAGTTGTTTGACGCCGAGTGCACCAATTGCCAAAAGAAAATGAAAGTTCCATTTAAGCCCGACAATAAACGGCCCATTTATTGCAAAACTTGTTTGAATTCGAAAAAAACAGAGCCGGGCAAGCCGGAACCAAGCAGATCCGAACCAAACCAGAGCGTAAAAAGGCCGGAGCCATCCGCGATTAGGAAACCGGAATTTGTGCGACCGGAACCGACTTCAGTTCAAAGAAAACCGGAACCGAAAGAAATAGAACAAGAGCCAAAAACAAATTTTGAAAATATTCCGGGAATTAGTTTGGAAAAGACCTCAAAAGAATTCGTTCCGCAAGAAAAAAGGGCGAGAAAAGAATTTGTCGCGGAAAAACCGAAGCAGACCAACAAAGAAAAGCCCAAAAAGGATGTTGATTTCATCGGACTTAAAGATATTTTAAAGGAGGCGCGAAAGCACGCTTCACAAAAAGAAATTGTTGATAAATATGATGAAACGGAAAAGCAGGGGATAATCAATCCCGGCGAAAAAATCACATTTGATTAAATTAGAACGCAAAACAAGAAACCACCCTCTCGGGCGGTTTTGTTTTTTTATATAATTTGTTATAATCAATTCAATGAAGAGAAACTTATTTCATAGGGCTTTTACATTAATAGAGCTATTGGTCGTGATAGCGATTATTGGTATTCTTTCCGCTTTGATCATTATAGGAATGAGTAGTTCAACGGATAAAGCAACAATTGCCAAGGCGCAGGTATTTTCTAATTCTCTAAAAAATTCAATAATGTCGGACTTAACATCTGAGTGGAGACTGGATGACACTACCGGAACTTCTGCCGTAGATTCTTGGGGCGGAGGAAACAACGGTCTTCTTCAAAATTTTTCCGATACCAATCAAGGAGTGGGAGATTCAACAAATTCCGGGTGGATGAGTCAAAGTAATTGTATTTCCAAGACTTGTTTAAAATTTGATTTAGATGACCGTATATTTATTGGGGACAATGTTTTAGCTATTGGAGACAAGAGTTTTACATGGGAGTTTTGGGGAAAGACTACCACCGATGACGCCACGGAACACACCGTCTTTAGAAAAAGGACAACCGTTCCAATTACAAATTGGGTAGGGAATTTTAATTTTCCCAACGGAACAACCGATAAAGCCCTTATTTATCTTAAAAATTCTCTTTACAGATATAGCGCTACAAATATTAATAATGGAAAATGGCATCATGTTGTGGGTGTTTGCGACAAAAACAAGGCAGCGGCTCCTGATATTTACTTGGATGGAAAAATAGATAACGGAGCAGCGGCTACCGCTGATGGAACTTGTGCTACCCTTGAGAATATTTCAGGTGGTAGTCTGTATTTGGGAATAAATTCAGTCGCAATCTTAGACGAATTAAGGGCCTATAACGCCGCCATACCAACATCTCAAATTCAACAAAACTATTACGTGGGGCTAAATAAACTATATGCCAAACAAAATATTGATAACGCTGAATATCAACAACGACTAGCTGATTTAACATCAAGTTATGCAAAAGATTAAAATTAAAGCATTCACCTTAATAGAATTACTTGTTGTCATCGCGATAATAGGAATATTATCGGCTTTGATCGTTGTTGGGATGAGTTCAACGACGCAGAAAGCCACGATCGCAAAAGCACAGGTATTTTCTAATTCCTTGCGCAATTCATTGATGGATAATTTAGTTTCCGAATGGAAGCTGGATGGCAATACCAACGACACTTGGGCGGCTTTATTTGCAAACAATGGGATCTGGTCGGGGCCGACCGCTCCGAATACAGTCGCTACCTACGGAACAACATCCGAATGCGTTTCCGGACAATGTATGGATTTTGACGGAGTGGATGACATAATTGATTGTGGCAACAACATTTCGCTAAGTATGGGAACAAAAGATCACACTGTATCTATTTGGGCGAAATTTGATAGTGCAATAGCAACGGGCGATGGAAATGCATTATTTAGGACTTCAGGTACGCAACTTGCAACATATGGAGGATATTTAATTTGGAGATATCCAAGTACAAGTAGGTTGCGGATATGGTTTAGCGATGGAACATCTAATATTGATAATTTTTTATCCGCAACGGGCACTCTAGTTGCTAATACCTGGTACAATATAGTCGTAACTTTTGATAGGGATAGCGTTATACGTGCTTACATCAATGGGCAAGTGCAACCAGAGACATTAAATATAGTTGCCTTGTTGGGAAATATACAGAATCAGAGTCCATTGACGATTGGTGCCTATGCTTCCACTTATGGGCGCCATGATGGTAAGCTTGATGAAGCGAGATTATTCCACGCGATAACGACACTATCCCAAATTCACGAACAATATTATGCTGGACTAAATAGGCTTTTGGCGAACAGGGGAGTAGAAATAGCTGAATATCAGCAAAGAATCGCGGAATTAAAATCGAATTATGCAAAAGATTAAAATTAAAGCATTCACCTTAATAGAATTACTTGTTGTCATTGTAATCATCGGTATTTTGTCCGCTTTGATTATTATTGGAATGAGCTCAACAACACAGAAAGCCACAATCGCCAAAGCGCAAGTGTTTTCCAACTCTCTGCGCAATTCTTTAATGGATGATTTAGTTTCTGATTGGAAACTCGATGGCAATACTAATGATTCGTGGGGAAGTGTAAATGGAACAAACAACGGGGCAACCTTAACATCCGATTGTATTTCCGGACAATGTTATAGCTTTAACGGCGCGGCAGGGGCTCCGCAATATGTAGACTTAACAACCAGTACTTCATTGGACACATCAAGTAAAACAATAGGGGTTTGGTTTAATTCAGTAAATGGCGGAGAGGCTCACAAAACAATAGTTGGTAGGGCTCATTATAATGGTCCAAACGACTCGGAGGGATATGATTTGTGGTTGAATAGCGCCAATGTTATATATGCCACTGTTGGTGATGGCACCGCAAATTTTATAAACGCAAGCCAAGGTAGTGTAGTTGTTCCGGGTAAATGGTTTTACGCAATTATGACACATAATGCCAGCGCTACAACTAATAATTTGAAATTGTACATTAATGGAATTATGTATGACCAAAAAAGTGTAACCGGGTATACTCCTTTTTTGCATGCAACAGCACTAGGAAGGCAGTCGAGTTATGATTATTATTATTTTTTAGGAAAAATAGACGAAGTTCGATATTATGACGCCGCTATACCTATATCTCAAATCCAACAAAACTATTACGTGGGGCTAAATAAATTATATGCCAAACAAAATATTGATAACGCTGAATATCAACAACGAATTGCTTCGCTTCGCCAAAGCGTTGGCGTCGGCGAGCCGAATTAACATCAAGTTATGCAAAAGATTAAAATTAAAGCATTCACCTTAATAGAATTACTTGTTGTTATCGCGATAATAGGAATATTGTCCGCTTTGATTATTATTGGAATGAGCTCAACGACGCAGAAAGCCACAATTGCTAAAGCACAAGTTTTTTCCAATTCTCTGCGTAATTCTTTAATGAATAATATTGTTGCTCAATATTCTTTTGACGATATCGATGCTTCGGATTACGATCCAACTACAAAAGTAATGAATAACGATGTGGGAAATGTTCCCGATTCTTGGTTAGATAATGAGGGGAGGGCATTCAACGGTCCAATAGTGAAAGACGTTGCTGATTGTATTTCGGGAAAATGTCTATCCTTTGATGGCAGCAATGATTATGTTGATTGCGGAGCCGGAACAAGTCTAAATTTAACTGACAATATTACTATTTCAGCATGGATAAAATTTGCTGATGGTCTCAATCAAGACATCATTGGTAAGGGCTCGGGTTCTATTGGAGCCAGAACGTTTCTTTTTTGGAAACAATCCAATAATATATTAACCTTCCAGTGGACTGACGATAATTTACTTCCCGCGTCTGCGGTTTCGACGCCGGCAATTGATAATAGGTGGCATAATGTTGTCGTGAAATTCTCCGCAGGTTCGGTTGTTTTGTATGTTGACGCTCTTTCGAGCGGAACAGGTTCTGGAGATACAACAATTCAGGGCTCTGCACAAACGTTTATTGGTAATTCACATTGGGGATCTTATCCCCCGAGCGGATTGATGGACGAGGTTCGTATATTCAACGCCGCTATGCCAGCATCTCAAATCCAACAAACCTATTTTGCCGGATTAAACAAGCTTTTCACCAAACAAAGCGTCAATGAAGATGAATACCAACAACGACTATCCGAATTATCAAACAATTACGTTAAGCAATAATATATCCTAATGTAGCGGAGATCAATCCGCCACCAAATTCTTTATTCTTAATTCATGATTCTTAATTCTTCAAAATTCAACAACTTGAACAAACTTAACCGCGCATCTCGTGGTAATTTTGCCTTTACTCTGATTGAATTACTTGTTGTAATAGCGATTATTGGAATACTGTCGGCTCTTATTGTTGTGGGGATGAGTTCAACGACGCAGAAAGCCACAATTGCTAAAGCGCAGGTGTTTTCTAATTCCCTCCGAAATTCATTAATGGGCAATTTAGTTTCCGAGTGGAAATTTGATGGAGTGACCGCGGACGGAAGTGTTGCTACCGCAAACGATGTTTTAGATACATGGAGTAATATTAATAATGGAGATGTTTTATTGCCAAGTGCGCACCAGCCGATTGTTAAAATTGGTTCTAATTGTGTTAGCGGTTCTTGCTTGCAAGTCGATGGAAGCGATGCCTATGTTAATTGTGGGAATAATCAGGTTTTTGATATGACTTCTGTATTAACATTAAGCGCGTGGGTTAAGATGACAGAGGATATCGTGGCATTGAGGGTGTTTTTAGGGAAAGGGTGGACAACCCCAAACAGAAGCTATTATATGGGAGTAATTAATAATACGGCTCAGTTTACAATAAGGGCAACGGGTGATGCTATGCAAACAGATGTTTATTCTACTATCTCGCTACAAAAAAATAATTGGTATTATATTGTAGGAACTGCGGATGGAGGAAAAATGAAATTGTATATAAACGGGTCTTTTAATGTAGAAGGAAATCATACCGGTGGCATTCAGATATCAAATAAGTCGATTTCAATAGGGAGACTGGCCGTTGATAGTGCCAGTTATGAATTTATAGGCCTAATAGATGATGTCCGAATATACAACGCCGCAATTCCAATTTCTCAAATTCAACAAACCTACTTTGCCGGCCTGAACAAGTTATTTGCTAAGGATCAAATAAATATAGGCGAATATCAACAGCGGCTATCCGGATTATCAAATAATTACGCCAAAAACTAATGTTTAGGTGCTAAGCTCCTAAACATTGAAAACGATGAACAAAATTAATAAATCAAAACTAGCCTTCACATTAATTGAGCTATTGGTCGTGATAGCGATTATTGGTATTCTTTCCGCTTTGATTGTTGTGGGGATGAGCTCAACAACACAGAAGGCAACGATTGCCAAAGCTCAGGTTTTTTCCAATTCTTTACGCAATTCATTAATGGATAATTTAATCTCTGAATGGAAAATGGATGATGGTTCGGGAGCGGTGGTGGCTGATTCCTGGGGCGGGGGAAATACTGGGAGTATTTCTGGTTTTACGGATACGACAGCTGGATATGGAGATACCCACAATTACGGATGGATGAGCAGTACCAACTGCGTATCGGGAACGTGTCTTAAGTTTGATGGAGCAAATAATTATATTGGATGTGGGAGTGGAACAAATCTTCAATTCGGAACAGGGGATTTTACAATATCTTTTTGGAGAAAGAGACTTAATGCGTATAGAAATTATAATGGATATGTGGCCAGCTCTGCCGCTGCCGCCGCGTATGCTGGTTTTTTTGAGTCGGTAAGTGGTGAAACTTTCGAAATGGGAAACGCGGGCGTTTTTCAATCTTTTTCGTTGACCAACTTACGAACAGGTTCTAAAATAAATTCATTTCAACATATAGTAATTATGATCGATAGAGACGGTAAGCTGGATAGTTATTTAGATGGAATTAAGAAAGATTCTATAACAATCACTCTTAGTACAAGTTTATCTGTTGGATTTTCGACATTACATATTGGTCATTTTTGGGCCGGGAATTCGGACGGAATAATCGACGATGTGCAGATATTCAAGGCTGTAATCCCCGCTTCCCAAATACAACAAAACTATTTTGCGGGCATTAACAAACTCTTTACCAAAAATCAGATTAATAACTACGAATACAGTGAACGATTAGCCGAATTAGCGAATAATTATGCTAAAGAATAACCCTCCTTCGCTCCTGCGGAGTTACGGCGAGGCAAGGTAATGTTTGGGGACACACTCCCCAAACATTGGAAAACGATGAACAAAATTAATAAATCAAAACTAGCCTTCACCTTAATAGAACTACTTGTTGTTATCGCAATAATCGGTATACTTTCTGCTTTGATTGTTGTGTCAATGAATGGCGCTACCGACAAGGCTAATATTGCAAAACTACAGGTGTTTGCAAATTCCTTGAGGAATAACAACTTAATGATTTTGGCATCCGAATTCAAGATGGACGATGGATCCGGAACAAATATTAAAGATTCGTGGGGAGCTTACGCCGGAACATTAACCAATGGTCAATGGAAGAGTGGCAGTGAATGCGTCTCCGGTAATTGTTTGTATTTTAATGATGATGCAAATATTTACACGAGTCAAAACTTTTCTTCAGTGTATCTCGAAACTTATGGATTATCTTTAGCTCTTTGGGTTAAGACATCCAAAACAACCAAACAGTGTTTAATGGCACAGGATTCTAATAGTGGATGTAGCGATTCCTGTCTTGGTGGTATTCATATTGCGAATAATAAAGCTCAAAGTATAATTTTTGACGGGACAGCATATCAGTATGTTAACGGAACCTCAACCGCAAATGATGATAAGTGGCATTATATAGTCAGCACATTTGATCACGACCACACGGTTAAAATATTTTTTGATGGCAAGCAAGAAAATAGTCAAACTCTGGTAGATTATTATGTCCGTGCAGGATCTGCTATTACTATCGGTTATCTAAAAGAAGCGAGTCGAAATACTTATTATATTAAGGGATATGTGGACGAAGCAAGAATATATAATGACGCAGTATCAGCTGTTAATATTCAGCAAAACTATTTTGCCGGCCTGAACAAGTTATTTGCTAAAAACCAGATCTCAAAATCAGAGTATAGTCGAAATGTCGCCAATTTGGCTAACAGTTATGTCAAAAACTAATGTTTGGGCCTCCGAGGCCCAAACATTTTATTTTGGGCGGTTTGTTGCCGTTTGACGTTTCTTTTAGTATAATGAAATATAAAATAAAAGCTTAATTTTTATTACATAATATGAAAAATTTAAGAGATGTCGATGTTCGTGGAAAACGGGTACTTGTGAGATGTGACTTTAATGTTCCAATTTTCGAAGACGGAAAAAGCGATGACGATTTTCGGATTAAAATAACGATTCCCACCATTGAGTACTTACATAATAGCGGGGCAAAAGTGGTCTTGATGAGCCATTTTGGAGACGCGGGAAGAGATATGGCATATTCATTGGCGCCAATGGCAAAAAAGCTCAGTGAATATTTGAATATGGAAGTAAGGTTTTCTCCGGAAGCAATCGGTCCCGAGGCGGAAAAAATGGTGTCGGAGATGCAGGAAGGGGAAGTGATTTTGTTGGAAAACGTGAGATTTTATGAAGGAGAAAAAAAGAATGATCCTGTTTTCGCTCGCCAATTGGCAAACTTGGGAGACATTTTTGTGCAGGATGGATTTGGGGTCTGCCATCGCGCTCACGCGTCCGTAGTGGCTATTGCCGAAATATTGCCCGCTTACCCCGGATTTTTGGTTGAAAAAGAATTGAAAGTTTTGTCCAAGGCGATGGATAATCCGGAACGCCCTTTTGTGGCTATTACCGGAGGAGTTAAAATTTCGTCAAAGATGAAATTGATTGAAAAGCTTTTGCAAAAAGCCGATCACGTACTGGTCGGCGGAAAGATCGCTAATACGATTTTGATAGTGAAAGGCATATGCGTGAGGGACAAATGGAGCGAAGAAGAAAACAAATTAAAAGAAGTGGCGGACAAGATAGATCTGACAAGCCAAAAGCTTCATCTGCCCGTCGATGGCGTAATAGCATTGTCAGGTTTAAATGAAGAGTATTCGCGGATTGGAGCCGTGGGCACACTAAGGAACGAAGAAGATATTTTTGACATCGGCCCGATGACCGTGGAAAATTTCAAAGATGTCATTAAAGAAGCCAAGACCATAATTTGGAACGGCCCTTTGGGTTTCGCGGAAAAAGAAGAATTCAGAAAGGGGACGATGGAGATAATAAAAGCGGTCGCCGGGGCGGAGGCGTACACGATCGTTGGCGGCGGTGAGACAGTGGAGATTATCAGGCAAGAGAAAATGGAAGGATCTTTTGATCACGTGTCGAGCGGAGGCGGCGCGATGCTTAATTTTATCTCCGGAGAAGAATTGCCGGGAATCAGGGTGTTGGAAAATAATTAATAAAGAAAGATATGAAATTAAAGAATATCGATTTGGCTGCCGAAAGGATAAGGCAGTCGGTTGAGAGAGGTGAGCAGGTGGTAATATTCGGTGATTCCGATTTGGATGGCGTGGCATCCGTGGTCATTGTAAAAGAAACCATAGACAATCTAGTATCACTTCTGAGTAATAAAGAAAAAGAAGATTACCCACCAATTTTCCCTTGTTTTCCGGACAGAAGGAACGAGGGCTATGGCTTAAACAACAAGGCTCTTGCCTTTATTAAATCTCAAATAAATCTCACTTCGGGCAAGAAATGCCTCTTGATCACTCTTGATTGCGGAATTACCAATTACGATGAAGTATTGGACGCGAAAAACAGTGGATTTGATGTGATCATAGTTGATCATCATTTGCCAATCGGCGGCAGATTGCCGGAGGCCGATATCGTGGTTGATCCGAAACAACCTGGCGATGAATTTCTTTTCAAAGAATATTGCAACGCCGGTTTGGCATTTAAATTGTCGCAAGAGATATTGGGGGACACAATGTCTCCTCTTTTACGTGAGAGCTTGCTTGAATTGACCGCGCTCGCAACCATCGCCGATATGATGATCGAGGAAGATGAAAACCGTGATTTTATTTTCGAGGGGCTCGCGACCGTTGAATTGAGTTCGCGCCCGGCACTTAAAGCCTTGATCGAATTGTTAAAAAAGGACGAACAATTCAATTCAACGCGCGATTTGGCATCAAGGATCAATGGAGTTTTGAATTCTTCAAAAATGGAAAATCACGTCGTTTTGCCTTATTATTACCTTGTCGAGTCGGATCTGAAAAAAGCGAAGAGAATGGCGCGTGAACTAATAGATGAACACGAGAACAGGCAGAGAGAAATATTTTCTTTGACCGAGAATATAAAATACAAGCTTTCGGAAGAACCCGGTACGCCAATTATTTTTGACGGTTCATCGGATTGGAGCATTGAATTTTTAGGGGCCGTGGCTTCGCGCTTGTCCAATTATTATGACAAGCCGGTATTTCTCTATGAAAAGTACGCTGATTTCAGCAGGGGAACGGTGCGAGTTCCCAAAAGATATGACGCGGTAAAAGCAATGGAAACCTGCAAGGATCTGTTAAAAACTTTCGGCGGCCATCCGGCTGCCGCCGGTTTCACTGTGCCGAACGGAAACGTGGAAAAATTTAAAGAGTGTTTGCTCACATATTTCAATAATCTCAATTTGGAGCAATAAAAAAAAGAGGGTAATCGCCACAATTTTGTGTGATTCCCTCATACCGCCGCTACGGGCTTGCGCAATAATTCCTTAATTGCAACAAATGTTTGCCTTGCGTTTGCGTAGGTCATTACCCGGTCGCGCGGTGATCCGCCGATGTTTTCTCGGCCTCCCCATCCATCGCCGAGCAACGGATAGAGACTTTTTAATCCATTTGAGCCGAGCGGGTTTCTCGGGGATTTTGTGTCGCAATAAAGCGTGATAGTGCCCTTGGCGTCATTGAAATTTACCACTACCGGCGCTTTCCGGAACCAGACATCTTGCCCCCAGTCATTGAAAGTAGCAAAGAGCACCTTTCTGTCTTTGCTGATCATCCGGACAGCTTCGCCGGCATACTTCCGGCGATTCCATTCTTCCTTAATTGCCGTCGCTTCCTCATCGGGTTTGTATTGACCATTGAAGATGCGGATAGCCTCGGCTACCGATCTACGAAAGCCTTCTTCCGAATGAGGCAGAGAGAGCATTGCCCTCCGATGGAGGAGCGCTTTGCGATATCTCGGTAGGGTTTGGTCATACACTATTGGATTTGTATCCAATTCCGCCACGGCCCAGGCTTCTTCTTCGTTTGCCGGTATATGGTCCGATAACACTGCAATAGCGAAAGCTGCGTCAGTGTCTGGTTCCCCGGTCACAACGAAGTTGTTTAGCCTTAAACCTTTCTTGACCCATTGAACGGCCTTAACCGCGACGGGCGGTTCTTTTGAGAAGGGTCCGTGATGGTCCAATATGTGCGAACTGACCACAGAATCCTTGCCAAAGCTGCATTCTATGGGCTCACACCCCCTCGCCATGTAGTACAAGGCTTCTTCTGCCGTTTCAGCATACACTATGTCCATTTCACCAACTCCATCATAACAATTAAAGCAATTAATAAATGAGCTATATAATAATATTATATACTATAATTAATATCTGTCAATGCTTTACAAACATCAAAGACTATTCTAGTGTCTAGATAGCGGATTTTCTAATGGGAAATTCGACTTAACGATATGGGTGATACTCGATGCATCTTTTCAAAGGAATACTCCGGAACAAAGGGACCTTTAGTCGGTTGTTGGTCCTTTTAATGATCGGTACCGTTGCGATTGGAAGTATCTGTGTTTATCAATCGTATGACAGCTATTGGCGAAACGATTTTGCCAAAAAGCATTTACGCGTCGCCCAGGCGATGACAGACGCCAAATCACAAAACGCGGAAATTTCCACAGTCATTGAAATATTGCAGCCGTTCCCCAAGCAAGGGAACTATAATATTTTCAATGATCGTGATCCGATCACTGATCTGGGTAATGCCTGGCAGGAACTTTACGAACTGCAAAATTACACCGCGCAGATCAGTGCCCTGGATGTGAGCAGTTTTTCCTATCAGCAGGGTATTTATAACTCACAGGAAAAGATCGCCTATTTTGAGGATAACCTTTTAGAAGCGTTTTCTTGGTATCTCGAAATAGGAAAGTTTTTTTGGACACTGTGGGTTGTAATAATATTCGGATGTGGCTGGTTTTTCCTTACCGAGTTGGGATATGCGGCCGCCAGGGGCTATGGGGACGATAAATATAAAAAGGCGATGATAGCCAGTTTAATTATTTTAGTTGTCGTCTCTGTTGTGTTCGGAATTCTTTACACAATGCCGGTGTTCTACACCGGTCCGGTCTAAATACGGGAAAGCTGAAAACTTTCCTCTTTTTTTTATCGGAAAATTTTGTTATACTCAATTATATAATTACTTAATTACATTTATGAAAATAATCGTTTACACGGATGGTGGAGCAAGGGGTAATCCCGGACCGGCGGCGATCGGTGTTGTCTTTTGCAACGAGATGGGCGAGTGCTTTAAAAAACACAGCGAATTTTTGGGCGACAATCTGACTAATAACGAGGCGGAATACAAGGCGGTTATTCTCGGTTTAAAAAAATTAAAAGCCCTTTTAGGAAAAGAAAAAGTAAAACAAGCGGATGTGGAGATCAGGGCTGATTCGGAATTAATGGTTAATCAAATGAACGGCAAATACAAATTAAGCGATGAGAGGATACAGCAATTTTTTATCGCCATTTGGAATTTGAAAACGGAATTCAAATCAGTGAGCTTTAAACATATTCCGCGCGAACAGAATAAAGAAGCGGATAAACTCGTAAATATAGCTCTGGACAGCGAACTCCCCAAAACCCTCTTTTAAAAAGAATCAAGAATGAAGAATTCACCCAGTTAAATAATTTTGCTTTGCAAAATTAGAATTTAAATAGATATTTAAATTCTATTTAACAGGGTAAAGACAAGCAATGTTTAGGCCTTTGAGGCCCAAACATTTTTTGTTTGTTGATGTTTAGTGGCTCTACCCCTAAACATTCCCCCCAAACATTATTCTATAATTTCAATATAACAAAAAGCCGCCTTTAGGGGCGGCTTTTTAGTTATTATCGTTTGCCTTAACAGACCCGTAAGCCGAATTCTGTTTTATGCAGTTATCTATCTAGGCCATTGATTGCTCAATGGCTCAAGCGAACTACTTTTTTTCACAACCGAAGTTGTGAATTTGTTCTTGCTTCCTGGTAAGAATTTAGCCGTTTCACCCCTGGGATTACTCCCAAGATTCTCCCTCCTAAGAAAGAAGGGGGCTCCTTTCCTTTCGGAAAAAAGCGTCTCTGTTCGCATCTCTCCCTAAACCAGAGTTCTTGCGAACACGGTTCAGGGGTACGGGTGTTACCCGCTACCTTTTTAGATACGCTTGCGCGTAAATGGAAGTTCGGACTTTCCTCCGTGTACCGTGTTTCGACAAAGTCGAAACTCTGGTGCGCGGCAACTGCTCGATTCATTAAGGTATCACATATTCTATTAGCTTTGTCCATCTTTGTCAAATTATTGACATAGCAATATTTATATTGTATTATATAGTTGTTTATGCGTGGACATTGTCCTGTGGCATAAAAAGGAGGATGACGATGAATTCATCGATCACCGCAGTAACAGATGGACAAAAAAAACAGGTCAAGCGATTCACGGAAGATGCCGTGGATTATGTCTTTGCCGGGAATTACCTCGACAAAGACAGTGTACAGAGGCTCATTGAAAAAGGAGATCTATTTCAAGAGGGATTTACGAATCTCGTGCGCAGATTGAGCGCAAGCCAGTATCAATGGCCGGCGAGAGAACTCGAGTACGGCAATGATTCCGTCTATGAAAGGGTCAAAGATGTCTCAGACCAGATCGAGATTCTTCAGAAATGTTTTCCAAATATTGAGCTTTCTGCCAATATGGAACTTCTTAAGCGGCCGCTTCCCACAAATGCCGAAGGATTATTTGCTATTCCTTGCTGGCAGTTGATAGCCGATGCCTATGAAGAGGCAGTTCAGGAAGTTTTCGACCTCATTAGAATACAGCGAAAGGAGGGACCATATAATGGTTTCGTCCAAGGTATTCGATCAAGTCGTCTAAAGCAGCGGTCAGTTGTCGAACAGGCATTTAAAAAGATGCGAGAACAGCAGAAAGGTTTTAATACTTTACTCGTGCCCGCTCAATTCGGAATCCTTTATAGGGATTATTATTTAGCAGAAGCCTCGGGTGGCTTTAGAAGAAAAGAGTTTGGACTAGATGTATTCAGTATTGGAATCATGCTTCTTACGCATCCTGAACGTTTAAAAAGAAGCAATAATCTACCCATAGCTTGTTGCGGAGATGTGTATTTTTTGAAAATGCACGGCGATGATCCTGTATACTCCGGCGTTCCGCTTTTTGCGGTCTCTTCTGATAACGTAAAATATTACTTAAGTCTTTCTCTAAATAGTGAGAAGATGGTTTTTTCTGTGGGTGTTCCAACAGGTTTCTTCTGGTAACCCCCCCCCCAAGTCATTTTAATAATGGGTTGTTCACATATATCTTGGACAACCTTTTCTTTTTGCCAAACGGCGGAAATTACGCTATTATTTAATATATGTCTATCAGAGGTTTTTTTAATTCGGAACAAAAAAATATAAAAATAGCGGCGCTGATCATGGCAATAGCGGTTCTTTTGAGCCGTTTTTTAGGTTTGATAAGGGACAGGCTTTTGGCCGGGACTTTCGGCGCTTCGGCCGATTTGGATATATATTTTGCGGCTTTCAGGATGCCTGACTTAATTTATAGCATTATCTTCGCGGGCGGAATTCTCGTTTCGTTTTTGCCCTTGTTTTCCGAATATCAAAAAAAGGACAAACAGGAAAGCTGGCAAATCACCAATTATGTTCTTAATTTATTCGTCGTATCTTATTTTGCTTTTTTCGTTTTGTTTTTTATCTTTACGCCCGGTTTTGTTTCCACCCTGATCGGCAAATTCAGTCCCGCGGAACAGGCAAAGACAATCGCGTTAACCAGGCTCATCTTTGTTAGCGTTTTCTTTTTTGGGATATCTTCGATTTTTTCCACGATCTTGAATTATTTTAATCGTTTTGTCGCTTACTCGCTCGCGCCTATTTTGTATAATCTCGGCATTATCTTTGGCATTGTTTTTCTTTCTCCTCATTTCGGCATATTCGGGCCGGGCATAGGCGTGGTCATTGGCGCGTTCCTTCATTTCGCGATACAGGTTCCTCCGGCAATCAAGTGCGGCTACAGGTATAAGCCGATAATCAGTTTAAAGCATCCTGCTATCGCCAATTTTTTCAAATTGGTCGTGCCTCGCATCTTTGCCTCATCTTCATCGCAAATTGATTTTATCGTGGCAACTTTTATCGCTTCGGGAATCGGTATCGGAGCGATTTCCGTTTTTAATCTGTCGAACAATTTGCGTTATCTGCCCATCGGCATTATCGGCGTTTCTTTCGCCACGGCCGTTTTTCCCTTGCTGTCAAAATTGTGGGCTTCAAAAGAAAAAGAAGAATTTTTCAGCAAATTTCGGCAGACATTTTTAGAGGTTTTGTATGTTTCGTTTCCGATCGGAGTTTTGATATTCGTTTTGCGCGAACCTATAGTGGAAATTATTTATCGAACCGGAAAGTTTGACGAGAGCGCTGTTGTCATTACCGGAGCTTGTTTGGGATTATATTTCTTAAGCACTTTCGCGCAATGCCTTGTACCCATAATTTTGCGAGGATTTTTCAGCATCAAAGACACTTTTACGCCCACGGTGATCGCGCTCGTAAACACGCTTTTCAATATGGTCTTTTTCTTTCCGTTTGTCGCTCTGTTTGGGGAGGGAATCAATTCGGTTTTGAATTTTTCGGCAAAAATATCAATATTACCATCCCCGTGGCCTTAAACGGCAATAATTTTCTATCAGCGGGGGTAAAAACAATATTCGGACTGGACGGGACTGCTAATTTTCCGGTCTTGGGACTTGTGCTCGCGTTCAACCTGGGATTGCTTTTGGAATTTGTTTTATTGTTCATTTTCTTTTACAAAAAAGTCGGGAATTTTGGCATAAAAAATATCTTTGCTTCATTTCTAAAGATATTGATTGCGACAATTATTATGGCCTCAATTTCGTTTTTCGCGTATGAGAATACAAAGCCTTTCTTCCCGGGCAACTTTTGGGGCGTACTCGTCCAATTCATATTGATCACCGTGATTTCGGCGCTTGCGTATTTGGTGATTACAATTATACTTAAATCTCCGGAAATCAAGTTTTTAAAAAGATACTTACCACATAGGAATAGTTAGTCATATTAAATAATATAAACCGTAGTTAAGGAGAGGATGGGCGAAGCTCGCCTTCGTCCTTCGCAAAGCTCAGGACTACGGCGAAGCGAAGTGAAAATAAGAAATTTCGTTATTATCGCGCATATTGATCACGGCAAGTCAACTTTAGCTGACCGGTTTTTGGAAATCACGGGAACTGTGCAAAAAGGCAAGATGAGAGCTCAGTATTTGGACGCGATGGATCTGGAGAGGGAAAAGGGGATAACGATCAAAATGGCGCCGGTCAGAATGTTTTCCAAAGACAAAAAGACCGGAGAAGAGATCATGCTCAATCTTATCGATACCCCGGGGCATATAGACTTTAATTATGAGGTGTCGCGCAGTTTGGCGGCCGTTGAGGGCGCGATCTTGCTTGTGGACGCCACAAAGGGGATTCAAGCGCAAACCATTACCAATCTTGAGCTTGCTAGAGCGCAAGGATTGGTTATTATCCCGGTAATTAATAAGATTGATTCTCTGCAAGCCAAGACAGAGGAGGTAAAGAAAGAAATAAGCGAGTTTTTAAAAATAGACGAGTCATCGATAATGTCCATTTCCGCAAAAACGGGCGAGAATGTGGAGGCACTTTTAGACACAGTGATTGAGAAAGTCCCGGAACCGAAAACAGACTCGGATAAGCCTTTGCGCGCCCTGATCTTTGATTCAAAGTATGATTCTTTTTTGGGAGTGGTTTCTTTTGTCCGAGTGATGGAGGGTAAGGTCAAGCCCAATGAAAAGATATTGTTAATAAACGCGAAATCGCAGGGAATCGTAAAAGAAATGGGAATTTTCAAACCCGAAATGAGTACCATTGGTGAATTAAAGGCCGGAGAGATCGGGTATCTCGCCACAGGCATTAAAGACGCGGAAAAGATCGGTATCGGAGACACGATCACCATCAATAACCCGGAATTAAAGATCGAGCCCCTGCCCGGCTATAAAGAACCGGAGCCGAAAATTTTTGTTTCGGTCTATCCTGAGGACCAGGGTGAGTTTGAATTATTGAAATTAGCCTTGTCAAAATTAAAATTAAACGATTCCGCCCTGTTCTACCAGCAACAGAATTTTTATGTTTTCGGCCGAGGGTTTTTGTGCGGATTTTTGGGCACGCTTCACGCGGAAATAACAATGGAAAGATTGAGGCGTGAATTCGGATTGGAAATAGTGATTGGCGCTCCGCAAGTGGGATACAAGGCTATTGACCCGAAAGGAAAGGAAGTTATGATATATAATCCGTTGGATTGGTCCGACAGTTATCGAAAATTTTTCGAGCCCTGGGCGGAAGTGAAAATTATTATCGGTGCCGCGTACCTGGGCAGAGTGTTTGATTATCTCGCGGAATTGGAAGGCAAGCATATTGATTCTTATCCTTTCGGAACCGACAGATATATGCTTATCTATGAGATGCCTTTGCGTGAAATAATCGGAAAATTTTATGAAAACCTTTTGAATATTACCCAGGGATTTGCATCTTTGACGTATAAGGAGGTAGAATATAGGGAAGCTGATTTGGTAAAATTGGAAATATTGGTCGCGGGAAAGACGGAAGAAGCATTGAGCAGAATTTTACCCCGGGTGAATGCCATTGCCGAGTCCAGGCGGATTGTGCAAAAATTAAAAGAATTGTTGCCGAGAGAATCATTCGCCGTGCCGCTTCAGGGCAAGATCGGAGGCGCGATTGTGAGCAGGGAAACCTTGAGCGGGTTCAGAAAGGACGTGCTTGCTCCGCTTTATGGAGGCGATTACAGCAGAAAGAAGAAGTTGTTGGAAAAGCAAAAGAAGGGTAAGGAAAAAATGAAACAAAAAGGGGAGGTAAGGATACCCCCCGAAGTATTTTTGAAAGTGTTTGGATCGTAAGTCTTAGAATCCGGGCGCCACGAGAGAAGCGATTGTGGCAAGCGCCACCAAGGCTACGATAATAATCCAAACGATTCTGAATAATTTTTTCGATTTTTTTGACATATATTTATACCTGAATAAATTATCTTTACAAAACAATGTTAGCAAAAAAGGGCAAAAAAAGAAAGGGCGGAGGCTTCCAGGCAAAGATCACCAAGGGCTTGGGTATATTGGCTTTCATTTTTTTGTTTAGTTATTTGTCTTTTGCCAATGTCAAGATTTTGATCGCCAGGATGGAGGCGGGTAAAAATCTTTCGGAATTAACTAACACAACTACAGGCCTGGAGAAAGAAAAAGACAGGCTTAATTTGGAGCTTGGTAAAACAGGTAGTGAAGAATTTTTGGAAAAAGTGGCCCGCGAGGAGTTGGGTTTTCAAAAGCAAGGGGAGCAGGTGATAGTGGTAAGAAAAGAAGAGTCGAATCTGGATAAAGAGCCGAGCAAAACTAATCGCTTGCAATTTGTCGAAGATTTTGCTAATTGGATAGGCGGGCTGTTTAAAGGATTAACTCAATAGTTCGGGAGTTTACCACTAATGGTTTGTTAATCGGTTTCAATGATTTTACCACAAAGGTTTATTGATTTTATTAATGAGTTTGCCAGAGTAGCTTAACGGCAAAGCAATTCTTTCGTAAAGAAGAGACTGCGAGTTCGATTCTCGCCTCTGGCTCAAGCAAATTTTACTTCGTAAAATTGTGCCAGTAGTTAGTAGTTTGTAATTTGTAGTTAGCGCAATGAATTATTAGGATATACTAAAATTTGCTTCCCAAAGTACAAATTACTCACACAAAGTACATCTTCGATTCTCGCCTTCATTTTTTGCAGAGCAAAAGTTACTGAAAGCGATTCTCGCCTCTGGAATCGAAGGCGGAGGCGCGACGGCGCCGAGCCAGTACCGGAGCGCAGCCTCAGCAGAGGCTGACGCGCAGGCTGAAAGTCCTGAGCCTGTCGAAGGGCTGAAAGTCCTGAGCCTGTCGAAGGGCGATTCTCGCTCATAAAAAAATCGAAGCCGGAAGGAGGCAATATGAGGGCACAGCCCGTTTTTTTTATACAATGTTTAGGAGTTTCGCTTCTAAACATTTTTATTTTCCGCGGATTTTGCTATAATATTAGAAAAGAATTAAGAATTAAGAATTAAGAATGGGAGGTTTAAAACGAAGAGCGTTCACATTGATTGAGCTATTGGTGGTAATAGCGATTATTGGTATCTTGTCTGCCTTGATTGTTGTGGGAATGAATTCAACAACACAGAAAGCCACAATCGCCAAAGCACAGGTTTTTTCCAATTCGTTGCGTAATTCTTTGATGAGTAATTTAATTTCAGAATGGAAATTTGAAAGCGGAACACATACAGATGGACAGGGTGCGGATGCAAATGATGCTAAAGATACTTGGGGAACAAACAATGCTACCTCTATTTCGGGAGCATTAATAAAAGAAGGGTCAAATTGTATGAGTAGTAAATGTTTGTCTTTTGACGGGAATGATTACGTCGACTACGGAACAGGCTCTTCTTTTAATTTTGGCAATGGAACATCCGATAATCCCTTTACTTTCAATGGATGGTTTAAAATGGCCGATGCTACAAGTTGTGGTTTTATGGGTAGATTTACGAATCCCAGCTATCAATATAGTTTTTATAGCGGTAGTACCGATAAATTAACCTTTATATTATATGATGCCGACTCATCCAATTACATTGCTCGGCGTAGTGTGGCAGTAACTAATTATGAAAATCAATGGATTAATCTTGTTGCTACTTATGATGGTTTGGGCATAACCGGAATGAGGATATATCTTAATGGGGTAAGAGTAGACTCTGCAGATCTTACCAGCGGTTCTTATACGGCAATGGAATTATTAAGTGTTAATAATTATGTGGGGGCGGGCGGGGGATATATGAACGGTCAAATAGACGAAGTTCGCGTATTTAATGCCGCAATTCCGACTTCTCAAATTGAGCAAATGTATTTTGCCGGAATAAATAAACTTTTTGCTAAAAATCAGATTAATCAAATTGATTATCGGCAACGATTAACCCAATTATCAAACAATTTCGCAAAACAATAATGTTTAGGCCTTTGAGGCCTAAACATTGAGAAAATGAATAAACAGATCAAAAAACAATTTGCATTCACCTTGATTGAGTTATTGGTCGTGATAGCGATTATTGGAATCCTTTCCGCCCTGATCATTGTGGGAATGAATAGTACTACAGATAAGGCTAGGATTGCAAAATCTCAGGTATTTTCCAGCTCGTTGCGTAATTCACTGATAAATGACTTGACCTCTGAATGGAAACTAGACAATGGTTCTGGAACAACAGCAACTGATTCGTGGAGTGGAGGCAACTCCGGAACATTAACCGGATTCGCGAACACAACAGCTGGATGGGGAGATACTAATACTTCAGGATGGATGAGCAGTTCCAATTGCATATCCGGAACTTGTTTAAAATTTGACGGGATCGATGATTATATTAATTGCGGAAGCGGCAGTAATTTGGATATAACCGAAAAGATTACGATAAGTTTTTGGTTTAAAGCGTTATCTTTGGGCAGCACAAGAGGTATTATATCAAAGATGATTTATGTAAATGGAACAAACAAACAGGGCTATTTTATTAGATTTAGTACGTCTAGTTCTTTGGGCTTTTCAACTCAAAACAATGTATTAACTGATGGTTTCGTATCGTCCATTACTCCTTTTTCTTTGAATAAATGGTATCATATTGTGGAGACATTTGATTCAGGAACTATGAAAATTCATATTGACGGTGCTTTAAATAATCAAACCATCAATCAAACATATCCACTTGCGGCAGCCACTACTTTTAAAATAGGAAGTACATACGGAGGATCAGAAAATTTTAGTGGCGTGATTGATGATATTCGTGTATTTAGTGCCGCAATCCCGACTTCGCAAATTCAGCAAATGTATTTCGCGGGTCTGAACAAACTTTTCGCGAAACAAATTATTAATGTGAGTGGATACCAACAACGACTAGCCGAACTAGTAATCGATTATGCAAAAAATTAACAAAGCTTTTACCTTAATAGAACTACTTGTGGTTATCGCGATCATCGGGATTTTGTCTGCCTTGATTGTTGTGGGGATGAATTCAACAACACAGAAAG
>Ga0265297_10003351_pt1 | contig 29260 bp, 18 predicted proteins | sample Munlanlwell13791_FD_192502 | JGI IMG/M metagenome (GOLD analysis project Ga0265297, IMG submission 192502) | Leachate microbial communities from a municipal landfill in Southern Ontario, Canada - Leachate well 137-91 | ecosystem: Engineered > Solid waste > Landfill > Unclassified | place...
ACCTGGGGAGAACCATCGACCATCTGAAAAATGGCTGAATAACTTCCGAAAGAAGAGGCTTCGCCAGCAGGCCCGTTGACACTAACATAAACATTTGATCCATTGGCAGAAACATTCCAAGGAAGTCGAAAACGGCCTATTTCATCAACGGGTAAAGAAAACAAAGACACTGGGGTAGCATAAGAATTACTCACGTTCCCTACTACAAACGAGACTTGTTGATCTTCTAATTTAAGATTCGCCGCAAAATTAGGATTCCCTCTCGCGTTGAGAACCCAAGGGAGCAGATAATTTTGCGCAGCTTGAGCAATGGGTGTAATTGACGGCGTTGGAGCCTCAGCCAGAACCGGTACCATAGGCTTAGGAGCCACTTTCTGCTCAACAGCTTTTACTACACTTATTTGTTGTTCCATTGTAACGGGTTCGCGAGATACTTGAGCCTGAGTTGGAAGTTCTTGGCCTTGAACCCCAACCGGGGAACTCATGACAGCTGCAAATAGAGCGATCGCTGTGGTAATGGATTTAAGGCCAATCCCTGCCCGTCTGATCTGGCTGGTAATCCGGCTGGCTATTTCAAAATTTGGCAGTTTGGCGGGAAGCTTTTGGACAAGTGCGGCGATGTCCTCAATGTAAGCCCGGAGCGGTGGCAAAACTTTTGTCTCGGACCGGACTATTTCCGGATAACCGATCGTGCGTGTAAAACGGCCCGCGTTTTTCGGCATTTCATAGGAATAAAAACCGTTGGATAACAGCTGTTGGTAATAGGCTTTGTGGACCGGGTCTGCCTTTGTAATCTTGGGCGACACGATGTGATAAGAAAGTCCGAGCTTCGCAAAGATATCTTTGATGCCGGATTTATGAAAACCACCGTAAACCAGGACTGCAGTTTTTTCGTTGGGATCCTTTAAAAACCGGCTCAGGGCCGCTTCAATGGAGTAATCACGGGCATGGGCAGTCTCATAGAAACTCTCCGCCGATTTCAGGTTGGTTTCCCATTGTTTGGAAAGAACCAGGCTCCGCTTCGTCTGTTTGACTATGAATTTTGCAAGCTGTTTCGTGTCGAGGTCCCGAACCGCTGCTTTGGCAATTTCATATTCGGCAGGCGTGACTTCGAGATTATTGAGGCGCCCGATCAAAGAAAGGATTTTGAGGTACTGAAACGTCTGTTGGTCGCGTTTCTTTCCAAGAAAACTCCGGGAGATCTGATTTTCCATGTCATCGATCTCCTGAAAAAGCGTTTTGGCATTGATATTCCCGATTTCATTCAGAACAGCTTCGTCTTGTGAATCCCGGGCTTCCATTAAAAGTGAGAGATCCGGGAACTTTTGTTTGAAAGCCTCGGGGGTTATTTTCTCCGAGAGGATCTTCCGGGTGCGCTGGATGTAATCAAAAAGCGGAAGTCTGTCGGAGGCAAATCTGTCCTTCAGTTTCAGCCATTCCCTGAGCGGCTTTGGGAAATTGCGCTCAGCAAGGCGGTTGATATGTCTTGTGAGCTCTGCCAGGTCTTTTTCAGTTTCTTTTTTGGTCTTTGCGGCCTCAAGGGACCAGACGATATTCTGGAGATGAAGCCGGATCGAATCGGCACCAATGAGCCTGAAATCCCCTTTCGCCCTGTCGCGATTGATATGGGCGTACTCGGCCGCACCGATGCGAAGCTGATCCAGGAAGAAATAGGAGACCTTTTCTTTTACGCCCGCCTCGGAAACTCCGGAAAAAAGTTCATCCGTCGGGACCGGGCCTTCACAGCCTTCTTCAAAAACTGTTTTGACGCCCTGTTTTGTGGTGAGGTGTGTGATGAGCCCGGCAATATTTTCCTGGGCTTCCAGAGAGTCGTGGGCATCCTGGATATAAATAACAGTTTTATCGAGGGCCCCGATGTGGGACTCATCAATGGCCCCAAATTCCGGGAGCACAAGCGCGCCAGTACCGGACACAGTACCCAGATTGGAAACGTCGGCTGCGGATGGCGCGGCGATCACAGTGTTGGTAAAAATAAAGCTAATCGTCGCGAGGCCCGCCACAAGGCAGCGGAAACGCTTGCCAAAACCTCCCCACGATTGCCGGCTTTTTTTGGTATCCACGCTCACTGCTCACCTTTCTTGCAGGCTATAAAAAACACTATTCAAACCCTTTATATACCCAATCCGCTTTTAGCTTAAACCTAACATGTTTTAATGATTTGTCAACGGGAGCGGCAAAAGAGTATTTGTATAGGGGAAACCGTCTTCAGCCCATCCTATTTATACACCGGCCGCGTGGGAACGGTACAGATTAGATGCTTCGGCGCCGCCTCCCAGCAGTATCGAGATAGCGCCTAAGTGCGGAGGGCTCCGGTCTGCGGAGGGCTTTTTTAAAACGTTTTAGTTCTCTTTCGAAGCGGAGAAGATCCGCAAGAATGTACTTTTTATTGGCCTCAAAAATAGGAAGCCAAACAGACGAGGCAGACGCAGCGACGCGGGTCGTGTCCCGAAAACCTTTCGCCGCAAAAGGCAGGGCTTGACGCGAGGCTGTCTGGGCCAGGCAGACCGCGATCGCGTGCGGGAGATGGCTGATTTCGCTGATCAATTTGTCGTGCAATTGCGGGGTAAGGTGAACGACTTTTTTCGAAAGCCGCGCCCAGAATTTCCCGGCTTTCCTGTAACTTTCGGGACAGGTTTTTTTCGTCCGGGTCAGAAGCACGGTGCCCTGCTCATAAAGTTTCGGACAGGCCACCTCAATCCCCCGCTTGTGAGAACCGACCATGGGATGGCACCCGACAAAGGAAAGGTTCTTCCACTTGTGTGAGTTCACTTCTTTCAGGACGGATATCTTGACGCTTCCGACATCCATGACCAAGGCGCCTTTCGCGCAAACTTTGTCGATCACTTTGAGGTAAGGCAGAAAAGTGTCGACGGGTGTGCAAAGCACTACAAGATCCGCGCCATGCGTGCCGAGCAGCACATCCTGTGTGGCTTCATGGACCCATTTCTTTTTCCTGGCAAGTGTAAGGGCTTCGCGGCTGCGACTGATTCCTGTAATCCGGGCCTTGGGAAATTTTTTCCGACACGCCACGGCGAGCGAGCCGCCCATGAGTCCGAGACCAATGATAGCTATTTTTTTGAATTCGTTACGTTTCATAATTTAACCTTGATTAACTACCTTCCGAGATTCGTCGCTCGGGGCTAGGGACTCGTTTTGGGTTCCTCGTTTTTACGAGGCTCGAGGAACTAGTCCCGAGTCCCGGTTTTTAGATATCCCGTCCCACCGCATGCGCAATGAGACGGACCTTCTTCATCATTTCGTCGAATTGCTCCGGCAATACCGACTGTTCTCCGTCACTTTTGGCCTCTTCGGGATTCTGATGGACTTCAATCATCAGGCCGTCACATCCCGCCGCAACCCCGGCCATGGCCATGGGCGGCACGAAATCACGATACCCTGTCCCGTGCGAAGGGTCTACAAGCACCGGCAGATGGGTCTCTTTTTTGAGCACGGGTATGGCGTTCAGATCAAGCGTGTTACGTGTTGAGGTCTCGAACGTACGGATGCCACGCTCACCGAGCAGGACTTTAAAATTTCCCTTGGAGAGCAAATATTCCGCAGACATCAAAAGATCCTTGACCGTAGCGCTGAGCCCGCGTTTCAAAAGCACCGCTTTTTTCGTCATGCCGCATTCTTTGAGAAGATCGAAATTCTGCATATTTCTCGCACCGATCTGAAGCATGTCCGCATATTGCGACACGAGCTCCACCTGTCGCGTATCCATCACCTCGGTCACAACCAAGAGATCCACTTCATCCGCCACTTGGCGCAGGTATTTCAAACCTTCTTCGCCGAGCCCCTGGAAAGAATAAGGCGATGTACGCGGCTTGAACGCCCCGCCACGGAGGAACGTCGCACCGGATTTCTTGACGGCCCTGGCAATGCCCAGAAGCATATCGTAATTTTCCACGGCACACGGCCCGGCCATGACGACGATCTTTTTACCGCCAACTTTCACACCATTGCCCATATCGAACTCGGTGTTCTCGGCCTTGTAGTCACGGCTCGCAAGCTTGTAGGGCTTGAGAATCGCCATCACGGACTCAACGCCCGGAAAGACTTCAAGCGGCTGAACATGGAGTTTTTCTTCGTCCCCGATCACACCGATCACAGTGCGTTCAATACCGCGCGAAACCTGCGGCGTTAGCCCCAGTTCGCGCACCTTTTGACAGATATGCTCCAGTTCTTGCGGCGTTGCGGTCTTTTTCAGGACGATGATCATTTCCTTAAAACTCCTCTTTTAAAAATATTCTCTTAGAACCTTGATGTGCTTGTTATCAAGCTTTCTGGGACTCGCCCCTCGGGGCTAGGGACTCGTTTTGGTTCCTCGTTTGTGCGAGTCCCGTCCGCCACAAAGCACTGGACGGATCCGTCCTCTGGCGGAAGGAACTAGTCCCGAGTCCTTTTATTTAAATAAGCCTTTAGCAATTTGATCAACTGCACATTCTGACTGCGGCGGCCAATCGTAATACGGATCCAGTCCGGAAGTTTGTAAGAGGTCATCGGCCGGACAATCATCCCCTGCCGCAGGAGATACTGATAAACTTCCTGGCCGTCGGTCTTCATATGAACAAGAATGAAGTTCGCCTGACTGGGGAGATATTCTAATCCTAATTTTTTGAGCTTGCGGTAGAAAAATTTCCGGCCGCGGACTACAAGCCATTTCGTGCGCCAAAGAAAAAATGAATCATCAAGTGCCGCTACGACCGCGGCCTGTGCGAGGGAGTTCACGTTGAATGGCTGACGGACCTTGTGAAAATACTCGATCATCTCCCTGGAAGCCACGCCATAACCGATACGCAGCCCGGCAAGGCCGTACGCCTTGGAAAAGGTCCTCAGAACAACGACGTTCGGACGCCCGGCCTTCACATACCCGGGCATTTTCGGGAAATCTTCGGCATCCACAAAATCCACGTAAGCCTCATCAAAACATACCACTACATTCCCCGGGACCTTGGAGAGAAAATCCTCAACCTCCGCGCCGGTCAGATAAGTGCCGGTCGGATTGTTGGGATTCGCGATAAAAACGAGCTTGGTCTTCGGTGTAATCGCCCGGAGGATCCCGTCCAGGTCGTAGCGGTAATCCTTCATCGGCACGGCTTTGAATTTCGCGCCGCAAACCTGGGAGAGGATTGGGTAGACAAGAAAAGTCATCTCAGACGAGATGACCTCATCGCCTTCGGACAAAAAACCTCGCGCCAAAAGTTCGATGATCTCGTTGGATCCATTCCCAAAAATGATGTGCGCAGGATCAATGTCCAGTTCCCTGGCGAGACGTGCCAAAAGATAATAACAGCTCCCTTCCGGATAAAGATGAACTTCCCGGATCGCCTTGCGCATCGCGCTAATGGCCTTTCCTGAAGGCCCAAGCGGATTTTCGTTCGAGGCGAGCTTGATGATATTGCGGATCCCATACTCCCGTTGGAGCTCCTTGATCGGTTTCCCGGGTTCGTAGGGTTTGATGTCCTGGATGTGTTTTTTGAATGGCAGCATGTTTTCCTGAAAAAGGATTAGTCTCTTTTTTAATCCTTGGTGTTTCCCGCAGCGGGATAGGAACCCAACACCTTGAGGAACTTGACTTTCTTCTCCATATCCGCAAAAGTTTTCCGGACACGCAGATCCTCCACATGTCCCTCGAGATCGATGTAGAAGTAATAATCCCATGCTTTTTTCTTGGACGGGCGCGATTCGATCTTGGTCATGTTCACGCGGTATTTCTTGATCGGCAGAAGCATCTCATAAAGTGCGCCCACCTTGTCGCGGATTGAGACGAGGATCGAGGTCTTGTCGTTCTTGGTCCGGCCCGGGATTTGTTTGGAAATCACGAGAAAGCGCGTCACATTGTTCGAAAAATCCTGAACACCTTCGGCCAGAATCGGCAAATTGTACAGAGTCGCCGCGAGTTTTGAGCCAATCGCCGCCGCGCCATCCTCGCCTGCCGCGCGTTTGGCCGCGGCGGATGTGCTCGAGGCCTCCATGAGTTCTGCGTGGTGGAGATGTGATTCCAGCCACATACGACACTGGCCAAACACTTCGGCCTTGGAATACACGCGTTTAATCTGCTTCATATTCTGGACATTCGACATCAGGTTATGCGCGATCTCAAAATAGATTTCCGAACAGATCTTAAGATCCGAATCAATAAACATATCAAGCGTGTGACTCACAGCGCCTTCGATGGAATTCTCGATCGGGATCACCCCGTAATCGGCACGACCCTGTTCGACCTCCCGGAAAACTTCGCCGATGCTTGCGCAGGGACGATACTCAACGCTCGATCCGAATTTGGAAAGCGACGCGAGATGCGTAAAGGTCGCTTCGGGTCCGAGATAGGCGATTGCGAGCGGTTTTTCCAGCGCGAGCGCCGCCGACATGATCTCCCGGTAAATGGATTTCAGGGCATCCTTCGGCAGAACGCCCTTCGCCGCCAGGCTATCGATCTTCCGGTAGATCTCGCTTTCCCTCTCCGGAGCATAGATCTCCCTGCCGGCCTCGGTCTTCTTTTTTCCGACTTCGCGTGCGAACTCGGTTCGCTCGTTTAAAAGCCCGATGATTTTCTGGTCCAGTTCGTCAATTTTCCTGCGCAGTTGGCTCAGATCCATGTTAAACGTTTCCCTCGCTCTCACTGGGTGTCGCCTTTCCCGCCGCTTGCCTGTCCCCGGACAGGTCCGGCGAAGCTTCGGAAGCTGGCGTTGTTTCATTTTGCTGTGCTTCGCCTTGCGGCGCGCTACTCTGCGACATGCCGTCTTTCGGCATGTCCACGATTTTTTTCGCTCCGATCAATTCTTCTTTCTTCACCGAGCTGTCCACCATTTGACGGATCTCATCGATGCTCGGAAGGTCCCGCAACTCTTTGAGACCGAAATGCTCCAGAAATTTTTCCGTGGTTCCGTACATAAACGGCCTCCCGGGGACTTCTTTCTTGCCCGTGATCCTAATGAAATTCTTTTCCATGAGCGTGTTCAGCACACCACTCGTGTCCACTCCGCGCAGGGCCTCGATCTCAGCACGCGTGAGCGGTTGCTTGTAGGCCAGGATTGCCAGCGTCTCGAGTGCTGACTGCGTCGCCTGGCGTGCTTTGCGCTGTAACTCGATCTTCAAAATCCATGGTGCGAACTCTCTCCGGGTCGAGAGCTCATACCCGCCCGCGATCTCCAAAAGCTCAAAACAACGCCCTGTCTTTTGATAATCTTCTTTCAGTTCCGCCACGATTTTCTCGATTTGCCCCACAGTCAGGACTTTCGTAACCTTGCGGATCTCGGCCGGCGTGAGGGGTTTCGAAGATGCAAAGATCAGCGCTTCGACTACCAGCTTTGCTTTCTTCGGGTCTTGAAGGTCCTCTTCGTGCAAAGATTCGATCTGGAATTTTTGGGCACCTGTCAAACCCTCAAGGGCATTCCTCTCCTCGAGCTGTTCCTGGATTTCCTGATCCAGTTCTTTGCGCAGGGTCTTGAGTTTGGCCTGTTTTTCCCGTTCCTGAGCTGCGGTCATTTTCATAATTCAGATCCCGTGAATTTCAGATAAGTCCTTCGTCGGAAAAACCTTGTTATACTAATTCTCTTCCCGCTTTTCAATGACGATCTCGCCGAATTGTTTGTCCTGCCGTACCCAGGCAACCCGAGTCCTTACGAGTTCAAGTACTGCAAGAAATGTAGCAATAAGTTCGTTCCGCGTCCAGCGTTCCGAAAAAAGATCGTTGAAAGAGACCTTTTTTTTCTCAACCAGATAGGACTGGATCTGGATCATCTTTTCCTCAATTGAGATGACCTCTTCAAAAACCTCGTGTTGGTTTCTGGGCTCTTTTTTTGCGAGTACGTTCTGAAACGCAACGATGAGGTCAAAAAAATTCGCGCTGAAAGTATCGACCCCTACGTCCGCGGGATCCAGCTCCCCCAAATAATAATCCGTGATCTGACGCGTAAACACCTTGCCGCGTTCGGCCTGAAGAAGCCCGAGCTCCTTGGCCGCTTCTTTAAATGCCTGATACTCGAGAAGTTTGCGCACGAGTTCCGCGCGCGGGTCCTCGCCTTCGCCCTCCTCCTCGTCCTTATCCGCGGGAAGCAGCATTTTGGACTTGATATATATGAGGGTCGCGGCCATCACGATGAATTCGCCCGCGACCTCGAGATCCAGTTGTTTCATCATTTTCAGATAATTCAAATACTGCTGCGTGATCTCCGCGACCGGAATGTCATAGACGTTCATCTCGTTTTTTTTGATGAGGTCCAAAAGAAGATCGAGCGGCCCATCGTAGACAGCGATCTTGACATGGAGCGGGTCATGCTCTTTCACTGTTTCCGGAACAAGCGGGAGCGGGGAGATCTCTGCCGGGGGCGTCGTGGGAGAAGCTACGACACCAGACCCATCGCCTGCAGGGTTTCCTTGAGGGTTTGGCTCGCTACTTCCCGCGCCCTCTTGGCTCCCAGGTCGAGGATCTGCCGAATTTCCGTTTTTTTCTTCATCCATGATTCACGTCTTTCCCGTATGGGGCTCATAAATTCGTTCAATTTCGCGGCCATTTCTATTTTGCAATCCACACAGCCGCGCGTCGCGTCCCGGCATTCCCGCGCAACTGTCTCCACCTGATCTTTGTTAAACAGCTTGTGATAGAAATAGACCGGACAAACTTCCGGATGACCTTTGTCCGAGCGCAGCTTCCGCGCCGGATCCGTCACCATAACCTTGACCTTCTTGGTCACTTCCGCCTTGGAGTCCGCAAGATAAATACCATTGCCGTAGCTTTTGCTCATCTTGCGGCCGTCAAGCCCCGGGACTTTTGGGACTTGCGTCAGCACCGCTTCCGGCTCCGGGAAAACTTCTTTTTTATATAAAAAATGGAATCGGCGGATAATCTCGCGTGTCAGCTCCAGATGCGGCAGCTGGTCTTCCCCCACCGGAACTTTTTCCGCCTTATAGATCGCGATGTCCGCGGCCTGTAGCACCGGATACCCGAGAAAACCATGAGTGTGAAGCTCCTTGCCTTTCAGTTCGTTGATCTGGTCCTTGTATGTCGGATTCCGTTCGAGCCATGCGATCGGTGTGATCATGGAAAAGAGAAGCGCCAGATTGGCATGTTCCAGGATCTCGCTCTGAACGAACATCGTACATTGTGTAGGATCAAGACCACTTGCCAGATAGTCGATGACCACTTCCATGACATCCTCGGCGATCGTGGTCTTCCCCTCATACTCGGTGGTCAGGGCATGCAGATCCGCGATCATGAAAAAAGCATCCTGCCCCTGCAGTTTCTTGAAGTTCTCGAGGGCACCTAGAAGGTGCCCCAGATGCAGTTTCCCCGTGGGCCGTATACCGCTTAGAACGCGTGTTGACATAATGAAGACAAATCTCCGTAACCTTTGAATTTTGAGGATTTTACAGCAAATCGTTCAGGGGTGTCAATGAAACACATCATCGGGTAGTGGATCAGGGCAAAAATACGGAGCGTGGAATAAATAACTCTTTTGAAGAAAACTGTTGTATAATGTTTTTTGTCACGAGAGAGCTTGGCTATCCCCTAGGTGACACCAGCATTGAAACGACCCGTCTTGGTTAAAGTCATACTTGAAACCTCTCGAAAAAATGAACCGTCCAGAACCTTCACAAAGAGGCTCATGAAAAAAGAAAAGATCGCGAACGGTGACCTGCTTTACCATCCGATCCATGGTCTGTGCCGCGTAGAAAGGGTCACTCCACCGGGTCCGTACGACCAGGGAGGCCCTAGCTATTCGCTGGTGCCGAAAATAGCCCCCAAGATGAAATCCCGTTTTGTCATTTCAGCTGTGGATTTGGGAATCTCCGGTTTTCACGGTCTTGTTTCACCCAGGGAAGCAAAAAAAATCCTGCACTATTTAAAAGCTGGAAATGGCAAAGGCCATCCCGAAACCAATTCATCATCGAATCTGCAAGATCAGGCTTGGGGTCTGGCCCGAGCCCTTCAGACCTTTGCTTATGACAAGTTCGAAGCTAAAGACCAAAGGAAACGTCAGGCGCTTGAACGTTCGGCAAAAGGTCTTGTGGGAGAACTTTCCTGTGTATTTAAGCTTACTTTAAAGAAAACGGCGGACAGGGTCCTAAAGAATTTAGGCCACGCGTCGCGAATCAACCCTTCGGTTCTTTCGGCTTTGACGCTTGCCGGGGAAGATTAAGGATCGGACAGGAAAAGCACGCAGGACTAACACTGGGGGATGCCTGTCTCTCTTATTTTCAATAAAAACCAGGATGCAAAAGGAGCCAAAGTAACATGAGTGAACATTCAAAAGAAAATGAGGAGCTTTCCATCCCCCCGCAGGCCGACTCAGATGTTGCATCTTTAATCAAAAAGATGCAGCAGCAGTTAAACTTTCTGGAGAAGAAAATAGATATCTTAATCGGTCAATCACCGGAAAGACCGTTCAGGGAGAAACGTTTCTCAAAACCTTTCCGTCCTTCTTTCGGCTATGGACCTAAAAGGGATTTCAATCGCAGTCCCCGAAAAGAAGGTTTTTCTCATGATCACCCAAGGGAAGGCGGATTTTCGCATGACCGTCCCAGGGAGAGTGGTTTTTCGAAGGATCGCCCGAGGGAAAGAAGTTTTGGCCAAGAGCGGCCCTTTGACAGAAAACCGGGCACAGGACCCCGTGGATTCGGTCATGGTGATAAACCTTTTTTCCGCCACCGGAAAGGTCACAGACCGTAGCGCAAAAGCCATTGAACATTTGCATAGTTTCCGGAGAAAAGCAGTTTTTTCTGGATTTTTTTCATAACTGCACTGACATCAGTGCCAACAGGAGGAGACAACATGGGGTTTCAGGGCGAAGGTCGTGGTTTTGGAGGCGCACCACGCGAGATGCATAAAGCGATCTGCGGAGAATGCAAAAAGGAATGTGAAGTCCCTTTTAAGCCCAGAGAGGACCGTCCAGTCTATTGCAAGGATTGCTTCGCGAAGCGCAAGAGTTCCAGCGGCCGCTAATAATAAAACCGGGACTCGTACCTCGGGGCTCGGGATTCGTTTTTTTGAAGAACGAGTCCCAAGTCCCGAGTCCCATTTTTGGGCCTTAGCCCAAAAGGTATCCCATCCGTTTAACGGCCTTGGCCATACGCGCCAGGGCGATCCCCACTGTGTTCCCCTCGGTTAGATTATTCATAAAGATTGCGGCATAACCGCGTCGGTTACGGATTTTGAATGTTGTAATTTTGCTTGTGTTGAGCTTTTTCAAGAGTTTTTTGGCCATATTTTCCTCCATCGATGGACAGCAATTCGGAGTAGGTATCGGCTGAAGGGAGAAAGAAATTAAGAAGGGATAAGATGTGCAGCAAAAAAATTTTGCTGCCATGCGCGCAACGCGATACGCCTTATACCCTTACAACTTCCTTTACTTCGGGGATGCGCTCCTTGAGATAGGCTTCGATACCCATCTTGAGCGTCATGATCGCGCTTGGACACCCGGAACAGGCGCCTTTTAAGTGAAGTTTTACAACACCGTTCTCAAAACCGCAGAAAACTGCATCTCCACCGTCCCGGGCAAGGGCCGGACGAATTTGATCGTCCATGATCTCGATGATTTTTTTTTCAATTGCAGAACCCGGATTCGTCGCATCTGCACATTTATCACAAGCCTTGGGACTTGTTTTGCCACAAACGAGGAACTCGCGTATCGCTTGGGTCACGTGCGGGATCAGAATGTTCCAAGACTGCACTTTTTCATCGCGCGTCACAGTCACAAGGTCGGAGCCGATCATGACCTCTTTGACGTGTTCAATCTCAAAAAGCTTGGTGGCCAAAGGGGACTTCCCCGCCTCAGCCTTGGACGCAAAATGGACCGTTCCGTGTGTGCAGATCGGAACGCTGACATTGAACTTGAGCGAGTTCGGGTTCGGTGTGAATTCGGTAGTGATCAAAATGTTCTGCATGCAGGGAGTATATCTTAAATGGGCACAACGCACAACGACAAGTGTTTGTATTTGTATTTGTGAGATTGATACCCCTCTGTTGTCATTTCTAATTAAACTGAATTGGCAGGGGAACTAAGCCTTAGTCGTGCCTGACTTTGATTAAAATGTAAAGATGTCGGGGGCTGGGCATGTCACTCCCGATTACTGTCCATCAGAGGAGGGCAAGTGCTGCCCTGATCCCATCTGAAGAATTTTTGGAAATCAGGACTACACTTGCCGGTTTTATAACTTTTTATCAGGGGAGGACAAGTGTTCCCACTCGAATTCCGGGAAGAGGACCGGCTTGTAATGGGCCGGATAAGGAACCAGGAAAGTCAGCATCTCGTAAATCCCCACCAAAGCACGCCCCACAGTATAGATCGAACCGCGGCCCAATCCTGCCACCCAGCTCGGCGGAAACGTGTCGTTGCGGACTTCCTTGGAAAGTTCGTTGGAGATCTCGATCGGGGAAAGTGCGACATTGAGGAAGCCGCGTTGGAGTTTGCGTTGCGGCGTCCCTTCCCCCTGGATCTCGACTTCAGCGGCCAGCAGGGGAAGTGAGAAGGCAAGAAGAGCGACAATTGCGGCTGATATCTTAAGGGATCTTTGCATGCAGTTTAAAATCCAAGGTAGGCATGAATGGCTTGCGCGGCCTGGCGGCCCTGGCTGATGGCCCACACCACGAGCGAAGCACCGCGGACTGCATCCCCTGCCGCAAAAACACCCGGAACGGTACTCATGTAAGCACCGTTCGTCTGAACATTCCCCCTGGCGTCGAACTGTACACCCAGGTCCGCCAAAAGTTTAGAATGTTCCACATGCACAAATCCCATGGCCAAAAGTACCAGGTCGACCTGCAGAACGAATTCGGAACCCGGAATCTCCTTCATCGAGTACTGCCTTGTGGCTTTATCAAGTTCCCACTCTACCCGTGCGCAGTGAACTTCATGGATCTTTCCGTCCTTGCCTGTGATCTTTTTGGTCGTGACCGACCAATCCCGTTCGCAACCCTCTTCATGGGAGGTCGAGGTGCGAAGGATCGACGGCCAGTCAGGCCAGGACGGGTTCCACGGTTCTTTCCATTCTCTGGGCTTCGGAAGGATTTCGAATTGGTAGACCTTCTTGGCACCCTGGCGGTTCGAGGTTCCGACGCAATCCGAACCCGTATCTCCTCCGCCAATCACAAGCACCTTCTTTCCCCCCGCAGAAATAAGCTGATCTGTTTTGACTTCGCCAGAAATAGCCTTATTGGAAAGCGTCAGAAATTCCATGGCATAATGGACTCCGGAAAGTTCACGGCCCGGAACTTTCAGATCACGCGGCGAACCGGCTCCCGTCGTTAAAAGGATCACGTCAAAGTTTTTCTTGAGTTCTTCCGCAGGGATGCTCACTCCGATATCGACATTCGTTTCGAACCGTACGCCTTCGGCCTTCATCTGCTCGATGCGACGGTCCAGCACCCATTTTTCAAGTTTGAAATCCGGAATTCCAAACCGGAGCAATCCGCCGATTTTCGAGGACTTTTCAAAAAGCGTGACACTGTGTCCGGCACGGCACAGTTGCTGGGCCGCAGCGAGACCCGCGGGGCCAGAACCAACGACCGCGATCTTTTTGCCGGTCTCCTCCGCGGGAGGCCTGGGTTTCACCCAACCTTCCGCAAACGCCTTTTCGATGATGGAAAGCTCGATCTGTTCGATTGTGACCGGTGCACAATTGATTGCAAGCGTGCAGGCTGTTTCGCACGGCGCGGGGCAAACACGGCCCGTCACCTCCGGGAGATTGTTCGTAAGCGACAAACGCTCAAAAGCCTCATGCCACTGGGCCCGATAAACCGCGTCATTCCATTCGGGGATAAGATTACAGACGGGACACCCGAGGGCGTGGCAGAACGGGATTCCGCAATCCATGCACCGCGCACCCTGCTTCCGGATCTCATCGCCCAAGAGCGGCTTCGAGATCTCCTGATAGTCCTTGAGACGTTCAGGGATTGGCCGTTTCGGCGAAAGGCTGCGTTTGTACTCTAAAAATCCGTCCGACTTTCCCATTAGAAAAAGACCTCTTCCGTCATTTCAGCCACATCCGAACGCTCCGATTGCCGTTCTTTTAATTTTGCAAGGGCCTTTTTGTAATCCATCGGCATCACCTTGACAAAACGCGGCAGCATTTCTTCCCAACTGGCAAGAATCGATTTGGCGTACTTACTGCCGGTAAACTTGGCGTGCCGTTCGATCGCTTTCTTGAGGAATTCCCGCTCTTCATTTTCCGCAACGGGCTCAAGATCAACCATTTCAAGATTGCAGCGCGTATCAAAAAGCTGACTCTCATCGAGCACGTAAGCAATACCGCCGCTCATCCCCGCGGCAAAGTTCACGCCCGTTTGTCCCAAAATAATCACACGGCCACCGGTCATGTACTCGCAGCCGTGATCCCCCACGCCCTCAACGACTGCAAGGGCCCCGCTGTTACGAACACAAAATCTCTCGCCGGCCCGGCCATGGATGTAAACCTCGCCCCCAGTCGCACCAAAAAGATTTACATTCCCGGTAATGATATTGTCCTGCGGCCGGAATGTCGCGGAACTTGGCGGATACACAATGATCCGGCCTCCCGAAAGCCCCTTACCGAAATAATCGTTCGCATCACCTTCGAGTTCAAAAGTCACCCCCCGGGCCAGAAAAGCACCGAAACTTTGCCCTGCCGACCCTTCAAATTTGACCCTGATCGTGTCTTCCGGCAATCCCTTCAAGCCGTAGCGTTTTGCGATCTCGTAGCTTAAGGTCGTCCCGACCGTGCGGTTGCAATTGCGGATCTTCTGTGAAAGAACTACCGGCTGCTTGAATTCGATCGCGGCCCTGGCCTTTTCGATGAGGTTCGGATCCAAAGAAAGCGAAAAGTCGGGTTTGGAAGCCGATACGTAACGGATCGACCCGCCGGGGGGCGCTTCATTTGTGGCAAGCACTTTTGAAAAATCCAAACCCCGCGTCTTGTAATGGGTAACCGCATCAAAAACTTCAAGCCGGTCCACGCGGCCCACCATATCCTCAAATTTCCTGAAGCCTAATTCAGCCATCAGTTCACGAACTTCGCGGGCTATGAACTTCATGAAATTCATCAGATACTCTGGCCTTCCGGAAAAACGTTTGCGAAGTTCCGGGTTTTGGGTCGCCACCCCCACAGGGCAGGTGTTCAAATGGCACTTTCTCATCATAATACAGCCAAGAGTAACGAGCGACGTCGTTCCGAAACCGAATTCCTCGGCACCGAGCATCGCACCGATGACGACATCGCGTCCGGTCTTGATCTGGCCGTCCACCTGAACACGGATCCGGTCGCGAAGCTTGTTCATGACAAGCACCTGCTGGGCCTCGGCAAGTCCGATCTCCCACGGCGAACCTGCATATTTGATCGAAGAGATGGGCGATGCTCCCGTCCCTCCGTCATGACCGCTTATCAGAACCATGTCCGCTTTCCCCTTGGCCACCCCCGCAGCGACCGTTCCCACACCCACCTCCGAAACCAGCTTGACGGAGACCCGCGCCTCGGGGTTGGCGTTCTTCAGATCAAAGATAAGCTGGGCCAGATCTTCGATCGAGTAAATATCGTGATGGGGCGGCGGCGAGATGAGCATCACGCCGGGCGTCGCATGACGCACCTTGGCAATCATCTCGTCTACCTTGTGGCCCGGCAATTGCCCCCCTTCCCCCGGCTTCGCGCCTTGCGCCATTTTGATCTGGAGTTCGCGGGAATTGGCTAGATAATCAATGGTTACGCCGAAACGGGCCGACGCGACCTGCTTGATCATGCTTTTTCTGGAATCGCCGTTGGGCAACGGTTTGTAACGCGATTCGTCCTCCCCGCCCTCCCCCGAATTACTCGCCGCCCCCAAGCGGTTCATGGCAATGGCGATGGTCTCGTGCGCTTCTTTGCTGATGGAACCGAAAGACATGGCCGAAGAAACGAACCGCCTGACGATACTGTCCTCGGACTCCACTTCCTCGATCGGAACAGGTTGTCCTTTTTTGAACTTGAAAAGACCGCGAAGCGTGCACAGGTTTTTGCTGATATCGTTGACTTCGGACGTGTAACGTTTGAAAACGCTGTAATCTCCTTCACGGACTGATTTCTGAAGATTGACGATCGCCAAAGGAGAGAACAGGTGCTTCTCCGCATTTAACCGATAGTGATAATTCCCCCCGGAATCCAGGGTTTCGGTATTTGCCGGCGCTTTTTGAAAAGCCGCATTAAACCGCTCAAGAGATTCGTGCATCACGACGTCCAGGCCGATCCCGCGGATCCGTGACGAGGTGCCCGGGAAATAACGTTCCACAAAATCATCGCTCAGTCCGACCGCTTCGAATATCTGCGCGCCGCGGTAACTGCGGATCGTGGAAATACCCATTTTGGACATCACCTTCAGAAGACCTTTTTTGATAGCGGTAATGTAGTTTTCGATGGCGGCTTCCAGGGTCAATCCTTCGGAAATGTGTCCGCGCTTTTTAAGATCTACCAGCGTCTCAAACACAAGATAGGGATTGATCGCATTAACCCCATAGCCCACGAGACACGCGAAATGATGCACCTCACGCGCCTCGCCGGTCTCCAGTACAAGCCCGCCCAGATAGCGTTTACTTTTTCGGATCAAATACTGATGTACCGCTGTAACGGCTAAAAGCGCCGGGATCGGGGCCTGCCCCGGGCCTGCCCCGCGGTCACTTAGAATCACGAGGGAGCATCCTTGATCAAATTTCTGTTCTACGGCCTCGCACAGTGACTGGATAGCATTCTCCAACCGCTCCGGAACTCCTGATGGATCAAAAAGCATGGGGACCGTGGCTACCCGGAAACTGGCCAGGTTGGATGTCTTGAGCCGCTCGATATCATCGTTGGTAAGCACCGGGTGTGACAGTTTCAGCTGATGACAATGCTGGGGGGTCTCGTCCAGAAGGTTACCCTGACGCCCCACAAAGCTCATAAGCGACATGACAAGATTCTCGCGATAGGGATCAATCGGCGGATTGGTCACCTGTGCAAAAAGCTGCCTGAAATAATTGTAAAGAAGCTGGGGACGGTTTGAAAGTACAGCAAGCGCGGCGTCATTGCCCATGGATCCCACGGGCTCCTGAGCGTTTTCTGCCATAGGAAGAAGGATCATTTTTTCATCTTCAAGTGTATAGCCGAAAATACGCTGGCGAAGCGCAAGCGTTTTTTCATCGACCTCCACAGGACCGGGCACCTGAAGCAATCCTCTTAATTCAATCCGGTTCTCTTCAAGCCACTGACGGTAGGGTTTACGCCGGGCGATTCCGGATTTGATCTCATTGTCCTTGATCACCCGCTTCGCAGCCGTATCCACCAGAAGCATCTTCCCGGGAGCCAGCATTCCCTTTTCGAGAACGTCCGGAGGATTTATATCAAGAACTCCGACTTCGGACGCCATAATCACAAGCCCGCTTTTCGTGATGACATAACGGGCAGGGCGAAGACCGTTCCGGTCCAGGATTGCACCGACTTTCATCCCGTCTGTAAATGCAATGGCCGCAGGGCCATCCCATGGCTCCATGATCGCGGCGTGATATTCAAAAAATGCCCGTTTTGCCTCACTGATGTGGTATTTCACGCCGAAGGCCTCGGGAACCATCATCATCATCGCATGCTCCATGGAACGTCCGCCTAGGGTCAAAAGCTCAAAAACATTATCAAAAATGCCGGAATCGCTCAGGGATGGGTTGATGATCGGAAGAAGTTTTTTGATCTCGGAACCCAAAAGCTCCGAAGAAATTCTCGCCTCACGGGCCATCATTTTGTTGATATTGCCGCGCAGTGTGTTGATCTCTCCGTTATGCGCCACGAAATGGAAGGGATGTGCCAAAGCCCAGGACGGAAACGTATTCGTGGAATAGCGTTGATGCACGACCGCGAGGGCACTGACAAGATTCGTATCCGTAAGATCGATGAAAAAGTGATCAAACTGCGGGGCCGCAAACATGCCCTTATAGACAATCGTACGTGAAGAAAGGGACGGGATGTAGAAATCTTCAAGGGCCCAGCCTAACTTCACCGCTTCATTCTCAAGAACTTTCCGGAGAATGTAGAGACGACGTTCCAAAGCCAGCCCTTCGAGCCCGTCATAAGCCACAAAAACCTGCCAAATGGACGGCATGACTTCCCGGGCCATTTCTCCGAGACAATCCGGATGGATCGGAACCTCCCGCCACCCGATGATCTTCCCGCCTTCCTTGGCAGTCCGTACGGCGATCATTTTCTTCGCCCGCTCACAATCCTTCGCTTGCTGTGGCAGAAAGAGCATCCCGACCCCATATTTTCCTTCGGCCGGCAATGGAAATTTCAAGACCTTGGAGAAAAACCTGTGCGGGATCTGGAGGATCATGCCGGCGCCGTCACCCGTCTTCAGATCACCTCCGACCGCGCCGCGATGGACGAGATTTTTCAGGATCTGGACGCCGTCACGGACGATCTGGTGCGTTCGCGTTCCGTCGATTTTAACGACAAAACCAACGCCACATGCGTCATGCTCCATGCTGGGATGATAAAGGCCCTGCGCGTTCATCATTGTTTCCTTTTATACTTTTGTGCTTTTATGCTTCGACACCATGATAATCATGAATCGACTTTGCGTCCAAATCATCATCTTTCACAGCCTGAGCCCCAAGTCCTGAGCATCACCCAAAATAGCAGATAACTTTTTGAGAGAGGATGTCCGCGGCGATTTTGAGCTCGTTTTTCTTCACGTCGAACACCTTGACCACATGTTCATATTTTTTATATTCCGGCACCAGTTTCTTAAGCGTCTTCGGGATCGCCTCAAAAAATTCCCGATCCACCGATACGCCCGGGTCATCCGGGAAAAGGGCCACATAAAAAATCCCCGTTTCCACAAGGTCCTGGAAGAAATGGGTCCCAAAAGAGATCTCCGGAGACGCATTCTCCGTGACAAAAGCGATCTCTCCGAGAACGGTGATATGATTGATTTCGGCAAAAGAGACCGGCACCCCCAAGGAAGGCGTGGTTGTTCCCCATCTGCCAGGGCCCAGAAGCATCACGGAGATTTTCTCTTTGTTCTCGATCCCTCGGTTAAGTTCTCCGACAACACGCGCGATGTCATAACGTTCGGATTGTGTCTCCAACCCGCAGTAGGCTTCCGGGTCCACGTAGATGATCCTGTCGATGGTCTGCAAAATATTTCCGCCGAGAAAGTTCCCTTTTGAACAGAAGAGAATCTTGTCTTTGGGGATCGTTTTCGGAATTTTGACGCGCTGCCCCAATCCCTTGGTCTGCATCGGCCGGCATTGAAGCAGGTTTACTTGAAATCCCCCGCTTTTTTTGAAATTGACCGTAAATTCGATATCCACGGGATAGCCGTAGGCCGCTTCTAGAACCTTAAGGATTTTTTGCATGATCGGGCCGAATCTTGTTTTTGAAACAAGGCTGTCAAACGTAATAATCCAGGGCTCTTCTTCCGATCCTGTTTCCTGCAATTTTTCGGCAACTTCATGGTCCCTGATCGCAACAAGATCCAAAGACATATCCACTTTTTCCTTGAGTAATTCCCTGAAGGAGACCGTTTGCGGGATATTTTCTTTGACGTTCAATACATCCACGTCATGCTGGGAAAACCTCTGCGTCGCCGCCATCCCCGCATAAGCCTTGAGAAGCGGCTCATCCAAAGCCACGACCCGCGGATAATCTCCTTCGACACGGTTGACCGCGCGGGTCCCCAGGCCCAGGACCAGTCGCAACATGCCCGCCTTAGGATCCAGACCGCTCTTCCAGACAAAAACATTTTGCGAAATTCCGACCCCGGCGGCATCCGGAAAGAAATAATCCTTGTGGTAGGCACCTGAGACCCGCTGGACAAGAAGCGCCATTTGTTCGTCCATCTGATCCAATCCGCGCTGTAACCGGTAGGCCAGGGCGTCTGGATTCATCGTGGAAGCATAGATCCGGCGAACCGCTTCAACGAACTTCGCATACCGCTCGTCAGGCGTCCCCTGATTGACGAGAAAAACACTTTCATATTTTCCGGCAAAGGCATTGCCGTAACTGTCCTCCAGCAAACTGCTGGAGCGGACGATGATCGGCGATTGCCCGAAATATTCGATCATCTGCAGAAATTGGTCCTTGATCTCTTCGGGAAAAACACCCCTTAGCAACTCTTCGTGAAGCGCCCGGGCCACGTCAAAATAACCTTCTTGAGTCCTCTGGGCCATGTGATCTTTCCATAAACCGTTTTCAACAATATAGGTATAGAAAACATCCGAACCGATGTAGAAAGAATCATGGGGCTCGAAAAGCTTTTCTGTTTCCAGGGATTTTTCTTTTGCCAAAATGTTCCGGGCGATCAACATCCCCACGGATTTACCTCCGATGAACCCGGTCCCGATCATCCTCGACTTTATATTCAACATATCTTCGAGCGTAAGGTTTTCCTTGGCCAGACCCAGCATTTTTTCGTCTCGTGCCAGCACGATTCTGCATAGCTGGTCCATCATTTGTCTTTTTATTTCATGGGAAGTGCTTTTTGAACCTGCGAGGTCCTCCGCCTTTAAAAAAAGCTGGTCCCAGTAATCCAGGTTCCGTTTGGCGCTCTTGGCCCCTTTTTTAAAAATCTCTGAGAAAACCCTTGCCGTGTCGGCGCTATTGGCGATCGGAACAAATTTGTCCTTGTGCCGGACATGGGGCAGGAACATCGTCGGAGAATACCGGTTCCAAACCTTCAGAAGATGGATGTAGCAATCGCCATGGTAATAGTACACATCGATCAAAAGCTGGGTCGTATCCCGGATGCGTGCAACGGTCTTGAACGAGTGCCGGTTTCGCAAAAGGGCAAAGTAGGCGATGGTATTCAATTCGTAAAGATAGGGACAGGTGATCTTGAAGAAATTTCCGATCATGAGGTCATTGGCCCAAGCGGACAGAAGGTCCGAGAGGCAGTCAAAAACATAAAAAACGCCTTCTCCTTCTTTTTTCACAATACTGTTGATCTGGGCGGAAAAAGGCTCAAAACCTGCATGCGGATCGAGCCTGTAGACCGTGATGTTCTTGTCTTCTTTCAGAAGGGGTTCATGATCGGCAAAGCGGATATAAATGAGTTTTCTTTTTTCTTCGAGGGCTTTTTGGACAAAGGGCGCGACAAACTCCATGTAATGGCTGATTGCATCGACCTGCCAAACAACATTGTCGCCCAACCGCAATCCGGTGGTCACTTTATCGAGACCTTTAACTCCTGAACTGATCAAAAGATTCTCCTTTTATTTTTTGAAAATGCCGTTTTTTGACGGGCCATCCCCACCGCGTGTGAAGTTTCTAAAACCTTAGTCTCACGAGACAGATTTTTTATTTTCCTTTAATGCCGTGATAGTCATGGATCGACCGGACATCCAGGTCATTATCTTTTACGGCCTGGAGCCCCCTGAGCGCCGCACGCGCGGCGCTTAGTGTGGTGATACACGGGATATTAAAAGCGACCGCGAGCGACCGTATCTTGCCTTCATCCAGCATCGGACCCTTTCCGCTCGGCGTGTTGATAATGAGGTCCATTTTTTTATTCCGGACCCAATCCGCAATGTTCGGACCGCCCTCCGTGATCTTCAGGATCTCCTGCACCGGCACCCGGTAATCTCTCAACACCTGGGTAGTCCCCTTGGTCGAAACGATTTTGAAACCGAACCGATGGAATTGCCTGGCAATCTCGGCAATCTTCGGTTTGTCGGCATCTTTCACGCTGATAAAAACCGTGCCCTTACGCGGAATACAACTCATTGCCGCGTCCTGGGATTTGTAGAACGCCCGGCCGAAATCTTTATCGATTCCCATGACCTCACCTGTGGATTTCATCTCCGGCGAAAGAATAATGTCCACACCTGGAAATTTCACAAACGGGAAGACAGATTCCTTGACCGCGACGTGCTTCGGCACGACTTCTTCGGTGAATTTCAGGTCTTTTAGTGTTTTTCCTACCATAAGTTGTGCCGCGAATTTTGCAAGCGGCACCCCGATCGTCTTGCTCACGAATGGCACCGTCCGTGACGCACGGGGATTCACTTCCAAACAATAAACCTGCCCTTTCTGAATCGCGTATTGGACGTTCATCAGTCCTACTACGCCAAGCTCTTTGGCGATCTGTTTGGTCTTCTGGACGATTTCCTCCACGATCTCGCGTGAAATGGAGAACGGCGGAATGACGGACGCACTGTCCCCTGAGTGAATCCCGGCCTCTTCAATGTGCTCCATCACGGACCCCACCACCGCGGTCTTCCCGTCCGAAATAAGATCCACATCGATTTCGGTCGCGTCTTCGAGGAATTTATCAATCAACACGGGCTGGTCGTCACTTGCCTCGACCGCATATTTCATATATTTCTTCAGGGAAATTTGATCATATACGATCTCCATCGCACGCCCGCCGAGCACATAGGACGGACGTATGATGACAGGGTATCCGATCTCTTTTGCGATCTGATGGGCTTCGTCTGTGCTCGTTGCAATTCCATTGGCAGGCTGGCGCAGGCTGATCTTTTTAAGAAGCTTTTTGAACCGATCGCGGTCTTCGGCGCGATCAATCGCGTCGACTGGGGTCCCGAGGATCTTCACGCCGTTCGCCATGAGGGATTTTGCGAGATTCAAGGGCGTTTGCCCGCCGAGCTGCAGAATCACGCCCAATGGCTTTTCATTTTCATAAATATTGAGAACATCTTCAAGCGTAAGCGGCTCGAAAAAAAGTTTGTCGGAGGTGTCATAATCCGTACTCACGGTCTCGGGGTTGGAGTTGACCATGATCGTTTCATAGCCCATTTTCCTGAGAGCCAGGACCGCGTGGACACAACAATAATCGAATTCGATCCCCTGTCCGATGCGGTTCGGCCCGCCTCCGAGAATCATGACTTTCTTTTTCCGGCTGGGGTTTGACTCGTCCTCGTCCTCATAGGTTGAATAAAAATAAGGCGTGTAGGCCTTGAATTCCGCAGCACATGTATCCACCAGCTTATAGACCGGCCTGATGCCAAGGTTCTTGCGTTTTCTGCGCACATCCCTCTCCTGAAGCCCCCAGTAGAATGCCAGTTGCCGGTCGGAGAATCCATATTGCTTGGCCCGACGCATGAGTGTTTCCTGTTGCTTCGGCTTTCCTTGCGCGGCAAGCAACTCCCCTTCAAGATCAATGATCTGTTTGAGCTGCGTCAAAAACCACGGATCGATGCCTGTTTTTTTATAGATTTCTTCGGTGGTGTAACCGGCAAGATAGGCATATTTCAGATAAAAGATCCTGTCTTCCCGCGGGATTTTTGCATAAGCAAATATTTTCTCGCGAAGCTCCTTGTCATTCGGGACGGTCTCGATGAACTGAAGATATTTTTCGCGGGTTTTGAGTGTTTGATCGAAAACTTTATCCTTCCCGTCGCCGCCAAACCCGAACCGCTTGGTCTCAAGAGACCGCAGGCCTTTTTGGAGCGCCTCTTTAAAGGTGCGACCAATGGACATAACCTCACCCACGGATTTCATTTGCGTCGTCAGACGATCATCCACACCTTCGAATTTTTCGAAGGCGAAACGCGGAATCTTCACCACGCAGTAGTCGATCGAAGGTTCAAACGAAGCCGGCGTGTATTTGGTGATATCATTCGGGATTTCATCAAGCGTAAGCCCGACGGCAAGTTTGGCCGCAAACTTGGCGATCGGAAATCCCGTGGCTTTGGAGGCGAGCGCCGAAGATCGCGAAACACGCGGATTCATCTCGATAATGACCATGCGACCTGTTTTTGGATCGACCGCGAACTGAACGTTCGAACCGCCGGTTTCAATACCGATCTCAGACATGACTTTGCGTGCGGCATCGCGCATCCGCTGATATTCCCGGTCTGTTAAGGTCTGCACCGGCGCCACAGTGATGGAATCACCCGTATGAACGCCCATCGGGTCAAGATTTTCGATCGAACAGATGACTACAAAGTTGTCGTTGATATCGCGCATGACCTCAAGTTCATACTCCTTCCATCCGACGATCGATTCTTCGATCAAGATCTCATGGACCCGGCTGTAATCAAGCCCCGTACGGGCCGTAGCCCGGAGCTCTTCAAGATTGTGGCAGACACCGCTCCCGGAACCGCCTAGCGTAAAACTCGCCCGTACGATTACCGGATAACCGATCTTTTCGGCAACTTTCTCGGCTTCTTCCAAAGAGTATGCGAAATCACTTTTAGGAAGATCCAGACCGATTTTCTGCATGGCGCGTTTAAATTCCTCGCGATTTTCAGCCTTTTTGATCGCCTCGTATTTTGCGCCGATCATCTCGACATTATGGCGTTTGAATACTCCTTTTTCGTAAGCCTCGACTGCAAGATTCAGCCCCGTCTGTCCCCCCATAGTCGGCAGGACCGCGTCGGGCTTCTCTTTGGCGATGACCTTTTCAAGAAATTCTACCGTTAGCGGTTCAATGTAGGTTGCGTCCGCGAGATCAGGGTCTGTCATGATGGTCGCAGGGTTCGAATTGATGAGCACAACCTTGTAGCCCTCTTCCTTCAGAGCCTTCACGGCTTGCACTCCTGAATAATCAAATTCGCAGGCCTGACCGATAATGATGGGACCGGATCCGATGATGAGGATCTTTTTGATGTCGATTCGTTTTGGCATTTTGACTTTCTAGACGGTAGCCAGCTGTTTCTTCATGCCATAATAATCCTGCAGCGATTTCGGCGCGATCGTATCCTTTTTCGCAGCTTCGATCCCTGCCACGGTTGCCTCAGCCGCAGCCATGGAAGTCACATACGGCAGTTTGCGCTGGATGGCCATCATGCGGATATAGCTGTCATCGGCTTGGCTTCCGCATCCTTCCGGCGTGTTGATAATAAGATGCAACTCGCCATTTTTGATGGCATCTGCAATGTTCGGCTGCCCTTCATGGATCTTTTTGATAAAGGCATTCTCGACCTTTTGGGATGTCAGAAACGTACTTGTTTTTTCGGTTGCAAATATCTTAAACCCGAGCGCTGCAAGTTTCCGCGCGATGGGAGGAAGCATTTCCTTGTCCTTGCCCGCAACAGTTAGAAGCACATTCCCTTCCAACGGAAGTTTAGCCCCTGTGGCTTCCTGTGCTTTGTAGAACGCAACGCCGAAGTTGTCCCCCACCCCCATCACTTCCCCCGTGGCACGCATTTCGGGGCCAAGGATAGGATCGACTTCCGGGAACATATTGAACGGAAAGACAGCTTCCTTGACGCCGACGAACGGCGTTTTGATTTTTTTCAATTGAGGAAAACTTTTGATTTTTTTCCCGAGCATCGTCTCGGTCGCGATACGCGCGATCGCCACGCCCGTGACTTTGGAGACAATCGGCACGGTGCGCGAGGCACGCGGGTTGGCTTCGAGAATATAGACCTTGCCGTCACAGATCGCGTACTGAACATTAATAAGACCTACGACCTTGAGCGCTTTCGCGATCTTGGCCGTATAGTCCCGGATCTGCTTCAAATGTTTCTTTGAGATCGTCCGGCTTGGGATCGAGCAGGCCGAATCTCCTGAATGCACTCCGGCCCATTCAATGTGCTCCATGACCGCCGTGACAAAAGAATCGTTTCCGTCTGACAGGGCATCGACTTCACACTCGAGTGCCCTTTCGAGGAAACGATCGATGAGCATCGGATGTTCCGGGCTGACCTTGATGGCCTCGACCGCATATTTCCTCAGCATGGTTTCGTCATAAATGATCTCCATACCGCGACCGCCAAGAACGAAGGAAGGGCGGACCATCAGCGGATAGCCGATCTTTCCCGCAATCACAAGCGTCTCTTCCAGTGAACGCGCGATGCCGCTTTCGGGCTGCGGGATGCCGAGCTCGATCATCTTTTCGCGGAACAGTTCGCGGTCCTCCGCAAAAGCGATGCTTTCCGGCGTTGTCCCAAGGATTTTCACTCCGGCCTCCTTAAGCTGCCGGGCGATATTGAGAGGCGTTTGACCCCCAAACTGAACGATCACGCCGTCGGGTTTTTCTTTTTCATAGATCGTCAAGACGTCCTCGATCGTCAGGGGCTCGAAGTAAAGCTTGTTAGCCGTGTCGTAGTCCGTCGAAACGGTTTCGGGGTTGCAGTTGATCATGATCGATTCATAGCCCGCCGCGCGAAGTGCCAAGACCGCATGCACGCAGGTATAATCGAACTCGATCCCCTGGCCGATCCGGTTCGGACCGCCGCCGAGGATCAGGATTTTTTTGTTCTTCGAAACCGGCACATCTTCTTTACCCGGATGGTAGGTGGAATAATAATACGCCGCATTTTCCACGCCGCTTACCGGCACAGCCTCGTACCGCGCGACCTTGCCGAGACGGATCCGGCGCTCCCTCACCGCAGATTCCGAAACCTTGAAGAGTCCCGCAAGATAGCGATCGGCAAAGCCCCATTCTTTGGCTTTGATGAGGTCTTTGTCTGTAAATTTGTCCCAGGAATACTGGAGGATCTCTTCTTCGAATGTCACGAGATCTTTCATCTCGCCGATGAACCATTCACCGATGTGGGTCGTGCGGTGAAGTTCCTCCACTGAAAACCCCTTCCGCAGAGCTTCATACATCAGAAAGATCCGCTCACTCGAAGGATGGGCCAAATGTTTCCGGAGCTGATCCGCGGAAAGATGTTGGAAATCCTTCGCCCCCCCGAGACCGTAACGGCCAATCTCAAGAGACCGGATGGCTTTCTGGAACGCTTCCTTGAAAGTCTTGCCGATGGACATAACCTCCCCCACGGCTTTCATCTGGGTCCCAAGGATGTCCTTGGCCTTGGGAAATTTTTCGAACGTCCAGCGGGCGAATTTAACGACGACATACTCACCGCTCGGAGTGTATTTCTCAAGCGTGCCGTCCCGCCAATAAGGGATCTCATCCATTGTCAGTCCGACAGCAAGCCGCGTCGAGACCATGGCGATCGGAAAACCCGTCGCTTTCGAAGCTAACGCCGAGGACCGGGACGTGCGCGGATTAATCTCAATTACGACTACGCGGCCGTCTTTTTTATTATGCGCGAACTGAATGTTCGTACCGCCGATCACGCCGATCGCATCGACGATTTTGTAAGAATATTCCTGGAGTTTTTTCTGCAGCTCGGGCGCGACCGTCAACATCGGCGCCACGCAAAAGCTGTCCCCCGTATGAACGCCCATCGCATCCACATTTTCGATAAAACAAACCGTGATTTTTTGGTTTTTCGCGTCCCGGACAACTTCAAGTTCCAATTCCTCCCATCCGATCACCGCTTCTTCGATCAATACTTGACGGGCAATGCTCACCGTGAGCCCTCTGAGCGCGATGATGCGCAGGTCTTCAACGTTATAGGCAATCCCGCCGCCGGTGCCGCCCATCGTATAAGCGGGACGAATCACGACCGGATAACTGATCCTCTGGGCGATCTCTTCGCATTCTGCGACCGAATTTGCCGTCGCGGACTGCGGCACCGGAATCCCAAGCTGGGCCATGGTCGTTTTGAAGACCTCGCGGTCTTCGCCGCGTTCGATGGCATCCGCCTTGACCCCGATGATTTGAACGCCGTACTTCTCGAGAATACCGGCCTTATACAACGTAGAGGAGAGATTAAGTCCCGTTTGTCCCCCAAGATTGGGCAAAAGAGCGTCCGGCCGTTCCTTGGCGATGATCTTCTCAAGACTTTCAACGGTCAAGGGTTCGATGTAGGTCTGATCCGCCATTTCCGGATCGGTCATGATCGTGGCAGGATTGGAATTCACAAGCACGATCTCATAACCTTCTTTGCGAAGAGCCTTACATGCCTGTGTCCCGGAGTAGTCGAATTCGCAAGCCTGGCCGATGATGATGGGGCCTGACCCGATGATCAGGATCTTTTTGATGTCATTGCGCCTTGGCATAATATTACTCGTTTCTTTTTTTAACCTGCGTGTTTATCAATCAGTTCGTAAAATCTCGCAAAGAGGTAATCGCTGTCATGCGGCCCCGGGGAATTCTCGGGGTGATATTGCACGCTGAAAAGAGGATGCCTCTTATGTTGCAGCCCCTCGAGCGTCTTGTCATTCAAATTGATATGGGTGATCTCCACCTCCCCTTTGGGAAGCGTATTGATATCCACTACAAAGTTATGGTTCTGGGAAGTGATCTCGATCTTCCGGGTCTTAAGATCCATGACCGGCTGGTTATTGCCATGATGACCGAATTTGAGTTTCAAGGTTTTGCCGCCGAGTGCCTGTCCGATCATCTGATGCCCGAGGCATATCCCAAAAATGGGCCGTTTCCCTATAAGTTTTCGAACCGTTTCGATCAAATATTTCACTGCAGATGGATCGCCGGGACCGTTCGCGAGAAAAACACCATCAGGTTTATACGCCAGGATCTCCTCAGCGGTCGCGGACGCTGGAACGACCTGAACATGAAAACCGTGCTGGTTGAGTTTCCGAAGAATATTCCATTTTGTTCCGCTGTCCACGGCTACCACCTTAAATTTTTTCTTCTTCTGATCACCCCAAGCGAATTCGGCAGGCATCAGATCTTCAAATACGTAAGGCCTCTGGCACATCACCTCTTTGACAAGATCGACGCCTTCGATACTTGGGGATTTTTTGGCTTTCTGGATAAGTTTTTTCGGATCCAGTTCCTGGGTGGAAATGACCGCTTTCTTCGCGCCCACGGTCCTTAAATGCTTTACAAGTTTGCGGGTGTCGATCCCCTGGATACCGAGGATATTGTATTTTTTCAGGTACTGATCAAGCGTCATCTCGGAGCGGTAATTGCTCACCACCGGACTCAGTTCCTTGATGATAAACCCCTCGACCCAGGGCCGGGAAGATTCCACGTCGCTAGAGTTGATGCCGTAATTGCCGATATGCGGGTAGGTCATGGCGACCATCTGGCCTTTATAGGAAGGATCTGTCAGGATCTCCTGATAGCCAGTGAGACCCGTATTAAAGACGACTTCACCGAAAGCTTCACCCTCGGCGCCGAAACTCTCGCCTTCAAACCACACACCATCCTCGAGCGCTAGTATCGCTTTTTTCATGGTTCTCTCTGGGGTAAGTGAATCAGTGGGCTTCCGTACTGCCCCAATCCTCTCGTTAATTTCAAGGGTTGATTGGGGCTGTCCTAATTACCCGTTCATTCTTTAATTAATGGGAATCAGGACTGATCAGAACGCCTTCATTTTGGCGTCTAGGATACTTCAGGTTTCGAGAACTGTCCAGCGGCTGATAATCATAAAATGACCGCCGCGGGCACATGGTATCCACCCGGCGGCACGGAGGATAACACACGCTCCAATCGGATGGGAGGGAAATTAAAAACCTGCTCATTCATCCCCGGCATTTTCTTCCG
>Ga0265297_10003352_pt1 | contig 29256 bp, 18 predicted proteins | sample Munlanlwell13791_FD_192502 | JGI IMG/M metagenome (GOLD analysis project Ga0265297, IMG submission 192502) | Leachate microbial communities from a municipal landfill in Southern Ontario, Canada - Leachate well 137-91 | ecosystem: Engineered > Solid waste > Landfill > Unclassified | place...
GGGAAACACAAGCTGTACTTTGCTTGGCGCATTGTTCAAGACAAGAAACGAGGGTCGAGTTGATGCCGCCCGGCGTTCCGGAGTTCTTGGAACAATTGTCCCGGCAAGTCTCAAACGAATCATCGCAATTCTGCGGATCTTCGCGGTTCAGATTATTTACAAAAGTCTCCAGGAACTGCCCGCCCGCTTCATCGCCCACATTCCCCAGATATGTCCAGGGATTAGTGATAAAGAGCGGCTTCTGCCCCTGATGTCCGGAACCAATCCAGGTCGCCGTATCATAGGCGATCTTATTAAGAGCCGTCGTTAATGTGCGCTGAAAAGCGACGGAACCGGCAGTCCGCCAGAGCTTGGCCGTAAATTCAGAAACCTTATTCCAGATGAGCGCCGGTATATCCTCGACCGGAATCGCTCTAGCCGGCCTGAACGGCATGGCAATCGCGCTAAAGATAATAACAGCAGCCAACAAAAAGACCGCTAACTTCTTACCGGGCTGACGATCCATATTTTTCGCGGCTTTTATGGCCTTCATTGGCTTTGGTTCTTTAAAGCTTCCTGATAGCTCCTAAGCAAATCTTCATCGCTAATCCCGGCCAAATCCTCAGTGGTGGCCGATCCGGTGGAAATAAGCAATTGACGCAAGGTGGCGCCGTCGATCTCGCCACTCAAGATCTCCTCCAATTGCTTTTCTGTGATCTCAGTATCTCCGGCCTCACCGCCTAAAGAGGGAGAGCCGGTGGCGGTCTCTGACACAGCGGGTTCGACCGGCGCGCTTGAACCGCAAGTCTGGCCCTGCGGACAATTCGGATTGCCGCCGGAGCTTATCTCTTCCTTATCGCTCAAGCCGTCGCTATCACTGTCTTCTAGATAAGGTGAAGTTTTATGGATATATATTTCGTCGTAATCCGACAGACCATCATTATCTGTATCACGCTCCTGTAAGAAAGAATTCAAATTGGCGGACGAGTCAGAGGTGTTCGGTTTATCACCAGCTTCATATTCGAAAGGCTGGCGGATCTGCGCTCTCATCTGCCAGATCCAAAAAAACACGATGAATGCCGCGAGAGCAGCGAGAACCGCAACCGCAATCTTCTGCGGCTTGGGTAAGCCGCGAAAACCGGCGGCATTTGTTTCGTCCGGATAATTCTTTAATGCCATAATCATCGCCGGACATCCTGAAATTTACCAGAATATCAGGCGCTATCATTTTATAGGGCCATTATACCACAAAGTCGGAAAGGGCCGCAACTAACTTTCGCCAATTTTCCAGAGATAATTCTTCGGCCCTGACTTTAGGATCTAAGCCCTGGGCGGCAATAGCCGCAGCCACGTCAGTCGCCCCGATTTTTAGGCCATGCGACAGGTTATTCTTAAGCATCTTGCGTTTGGCGCTGAATCCGCTCCGGACTATCCTAAAGAAAATTTTATCATCCCTAGACGTCTTGTCCATTTCCCTCATTGTTAAACGGATAATGGCGCTGTCCACTTCCGGTTCCGGCCAGAAATTTCCGGCCTTTACCTCTCTGATAATCTGCGGTTCAGCATAATACTGCACCGAAACAGCCAGCATACTCATGTCCGGCGGGGCGGCGACGATCCGCTGAGCGACTTCTTTCTGAAGCATCAAAACGAGCGAACTCGGCGGCCGGACACCCGATAAAAAAGTCCGCAAAAATATCGAGGTGATATTATAAGGCAGATTCGCGACCACCTTATACGACTCATCTTTATCCAGGTAGATAGTGGGGTTAAAGCGCAGGATATCTTCCCCGACTATCTTAACATTCTCTAAATCTTGCGCGTCGACCGCCATCTGCAGATAGGCGGCCAACTTATCATCGAGCTCTACGGCGATCACTTTCTTAGCTGCCTTGGCTAGACGGGCGGTCAAGAAACCGAGGCCAGGCCCGACTTCCAAGACTGTATCAGAGGGAAGAAGCCCGGCGGCCCTTACTATATCATCGTAGATTTTTTCATTTATCAAAAAGTTTTGCCCCTTGGAGCGAGCTGGCTTGATCTCGAACATCCGGCAGATCTCTCTGGTTTTACTAAGCAGCTCACTCATAGGTATTATTTAAATTTTCTTCAGCCGCGGTCTGATATATTTAAGTCGTGGGCCCGGTAGCGGTCCCGGACTCCAGAGTTGACATCTGGGTCTCGGGGTTGGATTCCCCGCTGGTCCACAAGGTCCACATATTGGCCACTTATGAAAAATTTGCTACTATAAAATAGTCAACTCTGGAATCCTGATCGCTATAGACCCAAAAAACTTTCCGCCATTCGGCGGATTGTTTTTATTTGACAATGATATTCAACAGCCGTTCCGGGACGAAGATATGCTTTATAACTTCTTTCTCCGCCAGCCATTTTTTAATACTCTCACTTCCCCGCGCTAATTCCAGCGCTTGGGTTTCGGAAATATCGGCCGGTGCTTCGAGCGTAGCCCGCAACTTACCGTTTATCTGGATAACGAGATTAATCATCTCATCCTTGATAAGACTCTGATCATATTCCGGCCAGGCTGATTTGAAGATACTCTCCGTGTGTCCACTTTTCTCCCAGATTTCCTCAGCCAGGTGCGGTGCGAAGGGGGCCAAGATGATAAACAGTTTTTCCATTGACGCCGGCGCTAATGGCCAACCGGCCTCCGTCCGCGCTTCATGCAGACTGTTAATTAATATCATCAGGGCCGAGATAGCGGTGTTGTAACGGAACTCTTCAATGTCTTCGCCGACCTTTTTGATGGTCTTATGAAGAAGAGACCTGACCTTCTTATCGTCTTGCCCGCTAAAATTATCGCCGACAACAGACACTTTCTCCAGGAAGCGGCGCACACCGACTATTCCCTGACTGTTCCACGGCTTCATGTCTTCGAGCGGACCCATAAACATCTCATATATCCGGAGCGAATCGGCGCCGCTCTTTTCCACAAATTCATCAGGGTTGACCACGTTGCCTTTTGACTTAGACATCTTGTTACCATCCTCGCCAAGAATGATGCCTTGGTGACGCAATTTTAGAAACGGTTCATTGAAACTGATCTGACCGTACTTTTGTAGTACTTTAGCGAAAAAACGGGCATAGAGGAGATGTAACACGCTGTGTTCAGCGCCGCCGACGTAAACGTCTACCGGCAACCAATACGCGAGGGCCTGAGGATCGGCCAGGGCGTCCTTATTTCCCGGATCGGCATAGCGCAAATAATACCAGGACGAGCAAACGAAGGTATCCATGGTGTCGCTCTCTCGTTTAGCCGCGCCACCGCAGTTCGGGCAGACGACAGTCTGAAAGCTCGCAGAATATTTAAGGGGAGATTCGCCGGTCGGTCGGAAATCAACATCGGTCGGCAAAAGAACCGGGAGATCTTTCTCCGGAACCGGCACCGTGCCACAAACCGGACAATAGATTATCGGGATCGGCGCTCCCCAATAACGCTGCCGAGAAACCAGCCAGTCGCGCAGGCGATAGTTCAGTTTTCGCGAGCCGCTCCCGGCTTGAACTAGATGATCGGCCATTGCCTGGCGAGCGGCGGCCGAATCAAGGCCCGTGAAGGAGCCGGAATCAATTAGCTGTCCCTCGCCGGTGAATGCTTCCGCCTCGGTTGGCGATCCGCCGGCAGGCAGGACTACAGTCCGGATAGGCAAGTTGTATTTCTTAGCAAAGATTAAATCGCGTTCATCATGAGCTGGGACAGCCATGACCGCCCCTGTACCATAAGAGGCTAACACATAGTCTGCCACATATAACGGCACGCTCTCACCGCTGAGCGGATTTAGCGCGCTGAGTCCCTCCAAACGGACGCCGGTCTTATCTTTATTAAGGTCAGTGCGCTGCATATCCGTTTTAGCTCTGGTCGCCGCCCGATAGCTCTCTAACTCTGACCAGTTTGATATCCTGTCTTTCCAACTTTCCAAAAGAGGATGTTCCGGCGCCAAGACTATATATGTACAACCAAAAATCGTGTCTACGCGGGTGGTGAAGACCCGGACTTTTTCCTGGCCACCATTAACTGAAAAATCCGCTTCGACGCCTTCGCTGCGTCCGATCCAATTCCGCTGCGCCGCTTTGGTCGATGACGGCCAATCAATGTCTTCCAGCCCGCTAAGGAGTCCCTTAAAAATATTTCCGCCTTCTTCACAGTCCTCGATAAAATCGGTAATTTTGAAAAACCACTGCTCCAAGTCTTTCTGGACGACGACACCAACACAACGGTCGCATTGGCCGTTATCCACCTGTTCGTTGGCGAGCACTGTCTGGCAGCCGTCACACCAGTTTACTTTGGCCTTTTTCTTATAGGCCAAGCCCTTCTTATACAGGAGAAGGAAAATCCACTGTGTCCAGCGATAGTATTCCGGTTCAGAGGTGGTCACGGACCTTTCCCAATCATAAGACAGACCGAGAGAATCGATCTGCCTCGTGAAGGTGGCGACTGCCTCCCTGGTCGTCTTAGCGGGATGGATGCCAGTCTTGATAGCATAATTTTCCGCCGGCAGGCCAAAGGCGTCAAAACCCTGAGGACGCAAAACATTATAACCTCGGGCGCGCGAGTAGCGGGCGTAGATATCGGTAGCGGTATATGACTCGACATGTCCGGCATGAAGACCAGCCCCAGACGGATACGGGAACATATCCAAGACGTAACGCTTCGGCTTGGTCTGGTCGGTACCGGTGGCATGAGCCCGCTCTTTCTTCCAACGTGCCTGCCACTTCTTTTCTATTGCTTGGTGATCATACATATATTTATAATTCCAGTCCGACCGGTGCATGGTCGGAACCCTGAACCTGATCTAATATATAGGCTTTTTTCAGGAATCTTCTAAGTTTAGCCGAGGCGCAGAAATAGTCAATCCGCCAACCAACGTTCCGCGACCGAGCGGCCATACGAAAGCTCCACCAACTATACTGTATCTTATCGCCGTTCAGCTCACGAAAAGTGTCGATATATCCGCTGGCCAAGAATTTTGTCATCCAAGCCCGCTCTTCGGCTGTAAAGCCGGCATGTCCTTCATTCTCTCTGGGTCGCGCCAAATCGATTACCTGGTGCGCAACATTGAAATCGCCCGTCACAATCACTGGCTTCTTCTTCTCCAACTTATTCACGTGCTTAAATAGGGACTCATTAAATTTCAATTTATAACCCAGGCGCGATAATTCATCGTTCGCGTTGGGGAAATAGACATTGAGAAGATAGAACTTATCCAACTCTACGGTCTGTACCCTCCCTTCGCTATCAAAATTAGTATCACCCAAACCATTTATTACCTGCTTCACTCCTTTAAATCCATCACGCACGAAAACAGCCGTTCCGCTGTAGCCGGGGCGGAGCGCGCTGTGCCAATATTCTTTATATCCCTGAAAATCAAACTCTTGTTTTTCCCGGCTAAGATCGGAAATTTTAACCTCCTGTACGCCTAATACATCAGGCCGAGTCGAGGCAATAAAAGCAGAAAAACCTTTTTTACTGACGGCTCTAATACCGTTAACGTTCCAAGAAATGATTTTCATTCAATAAATAATTTAGTTATGATATAATAAGATTATACGAAAAATTAAGACATTTTTCAATTATGAGCCTTGACGAAAGAATCAAATATGCCGCCATGAAAGCTCGGCACAGCGATGTCCTCCGACCCTGGTACAAAAAATGGTGGGGTATCGGACTAATTGGCGCCGCTGTCTTATTCTTTATCTTACTGGCGGTGGCCAGCGCGTATGTCGCCAATCAAGTCCAAAATATCCTGAAGGGGGAAGAAAATCCTCTAATCACGCAACAAGATTACGAAGCCTATTTCCAGGCCATCCAAGGAGATGGAACGAACTATCACACCGGTCCGACCGACGCGACCGTCACCATTATTGAATTCGGCGATTTTGCCTGTCCGTTCTGTCGCACTTCCACTCCCGGTTTACGCAAGATAGCCGAAGAATATCAGGACCGGGTAAAAGTTATTTACCGCGACTATCCACTACACGATAATTCCATCGATCTGGCTCTCGCCGCGCGCTGCGCTGGCGAACAGGGCCGGTTCTGGGATATGCATGACCAAATTTTTCTGTATAAAGCCGAAACCACGGCCGTCGGGGCAGAACTGCGTGAGATGCTAATGAGTCTGGCGACCGAGATGGAACTTAATATTTCCCAATTCGATAAGTGCTTCACCGACCGACGCTATATCCTCCAGATAAAGAAAGACTATGATGACGGCGAGTTACTGAGCATCGATGGTACGCCAACTTGGTTTGTTAATAATCATATGATCACTGGTCATCTACCAGAAGAACAGCTCCGAGAACTCGTTGACGGCTTACTCCCTTAACCAACTTTCTAGAATATGCAAAAAAAACCACCGATCAAACAGCTGGGTATTGCCATAATTACCTTCCTAGCAATTTTCTTGATGGCACCAGAGGCTTCTGCTACTTGTGTATGGTCACTATATAACAAATGTGATGATATGGGGCCAAGTTGGGTGACCGCTACATCAGATTCTTACTGTAGCGGTCAAAAACCAAACGGCACAACGGTTAAATGTTGTTGCGGCGCAAACAACAGCAGCTGCTGCGCAAAGGACCGAGATGGTAAAATAACTACCACAAATCTTACCCAATCAGAATGTGCCTCTATCACTTATACTGAAACTATTTTTGTGCCTAATTCGGTGGCCATAGCTAACCGATGTTATAGATATGCTCCACCCTTCTCTTACTCCGATGTGACCCCAGAATCAAAATCTGCTCATTCCGTTGCTTCAGTAGTCGTAATTGACGAAAGCATCCAACCGTTAAAATTTCAACCGCAAGTTTCAATTCCTAACTCCGAATTCGGACAAGGAGAAATGAATGTCGGAGAGTATGATGACTCTAATAAAGTAAAGAGTGATCTTCTGGCTCGCTATATCAAAGCATTATATGACTACGGGCTCGCCATTGCCGCCATTTTAGCGGCCATCATATTAATGGGCGGAGGGGTTTTATGGCTAACTTCAGGTGGTAACGATACCCGAATTACACAAGCCAAAGAACTCATTATTGGTAGCGTGAGCGGCCTGGCAGTTCTCTTCTTTTCTTGGATATTACTAAACACCATCAACCCCGCGCTGCTCCAGCTTAAAACAATTGATACGATAGTAGCCGCCCGTCGCAGTTTTCTTAATTGCTGTGACCCAGAAGCCGGGCTCTCATCGATTCTAGTAAAGGTTGAAAATGGCAAAATAATCGCTCAAGAAGGTGACCAAGCTGGAAAAGAAATTTCTTGTAAAACCCCAAGTAAATCTTGTAAAGCTGGCGAGGCCTGTCTGGCGGTATCGGAAAAATTTGATTGTCGCGTTGATAAGGTTTGTTGTGAATGCATTAATTACTTAGGAGTGGGACATATTGGGCTACCAGTTAGTTTTACGTGCAAAAACGATATGACAGTAAAAGACTGCACTGACTGGTGTCGGGAATGGTACACCACTGGATATACTGTAGACTATTATTGGGGTGGCAGCGCTAACTATACCTGCAGCGCAACTCTCGGCTTTGGTAACTGCAGCAGCAAGTAAGAAGCCGCACAATATTAATAAGTAAATATGCCTAAAAGATATTTTTTGAAGACAATATTTATTACCGCCTTTTTTTATTCTTTTTAAACACCTTACTTGCCCAGACAGAGCAAGCGCGTAACTGGAGATCCGTCCTAAACAACACCGGCGTGGCCGGTGTTCCAGTAGACACGCTAGTGACAAGCGCCCAGCTTCTTGCCGCCGAGAACGATTGTACTTAGCGACGTAACTACGACGTAACCAGCATCTATTGGCCAAACATATGAACAAAAGATATTTCCTAATTATAATCTTCGGTTATTACCTGTCTTTTTTTATTTTTGCGTCAACTACTCATGCGCAGTTGCTCACCCCCGCTTGCCAATGGGTACCTGGTTATGGCAGCGAGGATCCCTGCCAAGGAGCCCCAGCTGCTAATATAATTAAAGCCCCGGATGAATCAATGTGTGGCGTGAAGCCGACCGGTAAAGATGTTTCCAATACACTGGTCTGCTGCTGCCCATATTCAGTGGTTAACCAGACAAAGCCGAAAGTAGAACTACCTAAATTCATCATGCCGGAACTGCAAATTAAGATTCCTGGTCTGACCCTCTCGCCGACCAGCACCTTAATAAAGAGTCAGAGTGAGGACGGGAGCTATCGCATCGAGGTTCCCTGGATAGCCGAGTATATCAAAGCTATATATAATTATGGCCTAGGTATTGTAGGGATACTGGCGGCTCTCGTGCTCATGGGTGGTGGGGTTCTTTGGCTCATCTCAGGAGGAGACGCCTCAAAAAATACTCAAGCCAAAGAAATGATTATCGGCAGCGTCACTGGCTTAACTATTTTAGCCTGCTCCTATATTATTCTTTTCCAAGTTAATCCAGAATTAACAAAGCTTAAGCCTATATCTTTAGGGGCAATTGAGCGGCAGGATTTTGAGCCAGACGTAGATTCTTCGTCTCCGCTGAGTCTGGATCTAAATGGCATAAGCAAAATCTTAGGAGTAACCTGCGGAAAAGATTCTGTAGCTGAAATTGTTAACAAATCCAAGGGAAAAGTAACTTACGCTAATTATCCGGACCGCGGAAAAACTGGGCCAAACAATACCGTCTATAATGACTGCTCAGGATTCGCAAATTTTGTATTAAAATGTGCTAGCAATAAAAATTCTGGTTCTTATACAGGAGATATATTCAAAGAACAGTCAGTCTGGGATATGGATCTTAACAAGTTGCAACCGGGCGATCTTGTCGGCTGGGCACCTAAAAATAACAAAGACAATTTCGGGCATGTTATTATTTATCTAGGCAATGGAAAATTTGGCGACTGTCATGGCGGCGACAGAGGCCGAAAGCCCGGAAATTGCATTAGCAACAATATTAGCTTCGAATCAGTAAAAAATTATAGTTCGAAGAAGTCCGATGGAAAACTATACTTCAAACGCTATTGATTATGCCCTATCCATCGCCCTGTTAGCGAGCATATCGGCGTGCTTGTTCTCTTCCCGCCTGATATGAGTGAAGGTAACTTTCTTAAAAGCCAGGACTGAATTGTGGATCATTAAAAACAAAGACGCCAAGTCTTTGTTTTTTATTTTGTATTCTCTGTTCAATTGGCGAACCACTAATTCACTATCAAGGTAAAAATCAATTTCCTTGGCCTTTAGTTCAGCCGCCTTTTTCAAAGCGGCGATCACCGCTCGATATTCCGCCTGGTTATTGGTTGTCTCGCCGAGGTATTCAGAGTACTCACCGATTAATTCTCTCTTTTCATTATAAATAGCCACTCCGATACCGGCCGGACCAGGATTCCCTCTGGCACCACCATCGGTGTAAATAATCAGTTTAGTCATAAATCTTTATCGCTAATTTTCATATCCACAATTTTTAACTGTGGTTCGCGTCGACCATTAAAATCATTTATTTCTAAATAATAAGCTAAATCAACTATATCACCAACCTGAAAATGCTTACAACTCTCTGAGCCGCCAAACAGAAGAGCCCAGCAGCTCCGATAAACTCCGTTACTATCAGCTTGCGACAAGCGAAACTTGATATGCTGATTATCCGCTCCCATTGTCACAACATCATCTATTCTTAAAGCAAAACTGGCTAACTTCGGCTGCTGATTGTTCTGTCCAAACGGGGCCAGCCAAGATACCTGCTCGGCTGTCTCTAAATTTACATCCGAGAACTCCAAAACTGCCTCTATTTTAAGCTTAGGATTTAAATCGGCCGGATCAAGCTGAGCAGCGGCTTCCGCCAAAATGGCGGCTTTAAATTTTTCTAAATTTTCCTCATCCAATATAGAAAAACCGCAAGCCATCGGGTGCCCGCCATGCTTATGTAAATATTCTGAGGCTTTCTCAACCGCCTGAATCAAATTGAACTCTTCCACCGACCGACCGGATCCTTTAAATCCTACCTTAACACTATCCTCTTCATCATTTAAACGAGAGATAACCAAAGTTGGCCGATAATATTTTTCAGTTATTCGTCCGGCGACCAAACCGACTACACCTTCATTCCAAACCTGACCAGACGGCGCCACACCAATTATTACTAGGGGAAGATTTTCTGGATCGATCTGATCTTCCACCTGCGCTATCATCTGCGCGGTGATCTCCTGGCGGCTGGTATTGCGGCGGTTGAGCTCTTCCGCGAGCTCCTTGGCTTCGGCCGGATCGGTGGTTGTAAGCAGGGCGAAGGCGGTGTTGGCGTGTGCCAAACGGCTGGCGGCGTTTAGCCGCGGCCCGATCTGCCAACCGATATTCCAGGCTTCCAAAAGACGGCCGCCATTAAGCTTCGCTGCTTTAGCCAGCTCGGCCAGACCAAGACGCTTACCTTGATTGAGTACCTGGAGACCATCTTTAACAAGCACCCGATTCTCACCAAGCAGGCTGACCATATCAGAAACCGTGCCCACCGCGACCAAATCGAGACAGCGTTCTTGAATCAATTTCTTTTGCGAAGGGGAAAGTTTAGACTTAGCCAACAGAGCGCTGACCAGCTTAAAAGCTACACCAACGCCAGCCAGATAACGCCAAGGATAAGTATCGTGGGGATCAGCCGGATCAAGATAGAGGCATCGCGGGAGATCTTCTTCTTGTTCCGGTAGCACGTGATGATCGGTGATTATAACATCCACGCCGAGCGATTTAGCGTAATTGGCTTCTTCCTTGTTGCGGATGCCATTATCGACCGTCACGATCAGCTTCGTGCCGCGCGCAGCGATGCTGTCGATAGCCGCTTTGTTAAGCCCATACCCTTCCGTAACCCGATCAGGGAGATAGACTTCAGCCCGAGCATGGAGGATCTGCAACGTTTCCAGCAGTGTTACTGAAGCGGTGACGCCGTCGGCGTCATAGTCTCCGTAAACCACGATTCGGTTCCCGTCTTTAATATGCTTGATTATCAATTCGACCGCCGCCGCCATGTTCTTGAACATGAAGGGGTCGTGGTAAGCGGGCGGACTGAAAAAATCTCTGATGTCCGCCGCCGTCCTGAGGCCGCGATTATACAGGAGCTGGTGAATTACCGGGCTCACTGACGACTCCAGCTTGAGTTCTGAATCTATAATGACGGGGGCGATCTGCCAAGTCTTCATAGTTAGTAGAAGCCGATCATTACCGTCCAAGCAACCATCGAGATGACTACCACGAAAGAGATAATCGTCCAGACAATTCTAATTATTTGCCGTTTTTTCATAATTTATCTTTTTAAAATCTTAACGAAAGTATCGGGCGGTATTTCCACACTACCTTTACCGGCCGCCATCATCTTCTTCTTGCCTTTCTTCTGTTTTTCCAGTAGCTTGCGCTTACGGCTCACATCGCCGCCGTAAAGCTTGGCCGTCACATCTTTACGCATCGCCGATAACTTTTCAGCGGCGATAATCTTACCATACACGGCGGCCTGAATCTTGACGGCGAACATCTGTTTAGACAAGTTTTCTTTCAATATCTCCACCACCTGCCGGCCTTCACGGAAAGCATCATCGCGGTAGACGATGGTCGCCAGCGCTTCCACCGGCTCTTCCGCCACTAGAATATCCATCTTTACCACGTCAGCGGTCCGGTAATCCAGGTAATCGTAATTAATTGAAGCGTAACCGGCCGAAACACTCTTTATCTTGTCATAAAAATCGGTCAAGATGGCCGATAAAGGCATCTCGTAGTGGAGCAGGACGCGACTGTTCTCACCATCGGTCGATATATACTCAGTATTCTTATATATGCCTCTTTTTTCCTGGGATAATTTTATGACATTGCCCATATAAGATTTGGGCGTGATAATATCGAGCCGAACCCACGGTTCTTCGATTGAGGCTATCTGAGTCGGGTCTGGTAGCCGCTGGGGCGTCCGGATAATCAACTCTTCTCCGCTCGTCTTATTAACCTTATAGGCGACGCTCGGCACGGTTACGATCAGATCTAGATTATATTCGCGACGCAAGCGTTCCTGAAAAACTTCCAGGTGGAGCAGACCAAGAAAGCCGCAACGGAAACCAAAACCCAGGGCATCGGAATGTTCCGGATCGTACGAGAGAGCAGCATCATTCAGCTTTAATTTCTCCATGGCGTCACGAAGTTCCTTAAAATCACTGCCTTCACGGGGAAAAATCCCAGCAAAGACCATCGGCTTGACCTCTTTATAACCGGCGAGCGCCTCCGGTCTCTTTCCTTCTAGAGATCCGGCTGTCATGGTATCACCCACACGACAATCAGTCACTTGCTTGAAGCCAGTCACGATATAACCAATTGAACCGCTGGCCAGATGGCCGGTCGACAGATAATCGGGCTTGAAGATTCCGCAATCCAAAACTTCGCTTGAAGCGGCCGTCGCTAATAGTTTAATCTTATCGCCTTTCTTTAGGGCACCATTGAAAACCCGGACATAAGCGACAACCCCCCGGTAGGTATCATATTTAGAATCAAAAATGAGGGCGCGCGGATAATGGCCGCTCCCTTCAGATGGCTCAAGCGGCGGACGTCCTATTTCTATGACCCGATCCAGAATATCCTTCACGCCCTCCCCAGTCTTACCGGAGGCGGCCAGTATCTCGTCCTCGCGACAACCCAGAAGGTCTATGATCTCCCGCTTGACCTTAGGGACATCAGCCGCCGGCAAATCAATCTTATTGACCACGGGAATGATAGTCAAATTCTGCTCCATCGCCAAATAGAGGTTGGCCAGAGTCTGAGCCTGGATACCCTGAGTCGAATCAACCAGAAGAACCGCTGTTTCCACGGCAGCCAAGGATCGCGATACTTCGTAAGAAAAATCGACATGTCCGGGCGTATCGATAAGATTGAGCTGGTGGCCCTGGTAATCCATCGTTACCGGCTGGAGTTTGATGGTGATGCCGCGCTCCCGCTCGATATCCATACCGTCAAGCAACTGCTCTTTCATTTTGCGCTTCTCGACCGTACCGGTAATCTCAAGCATCCGGTCAGCCAGAGTCGATTTACCGTGATCGATGTGAGCCAGAATTGCAAAATTTCTAATTTTTTTTATTTCCTCATTCATCAATGTCAATTAAATACTTTAAATCACATTCCCTGCGCTTCTCCCTGATCCCCGACTTTAACTTTGCCAAAAGGCAGGCGCGCCCGAAACGCCGTCAGGAACCCCGCCAGTTCTTCGCTGCGGAGCAAATAACAGACACCCAGGTAAACGAAGCTACCGGCGCCCAGCGAAGCAGCCAACTGGATAAAAACACCGCTAAACTTAGTCATATCGATAAAGGGCCAAACCGCTAATTTCACGATCTGGACGGTGGCGCCAGCCATGATCGCGCCGGCCGTAAATTTTAACACGGAAGTCAGGATATTGCCAATATCAAGCGAACCAAGCCGCGCACCTAGCCAGAGCCATAACAGGATAAAATTCAAGATGCTCGCCACCGAGAAGGCGAGAGCCAGGCCACTCACTCCCAGGCGCGGCGCCAAAAGGAGCGCCAAGACTATATTAGCCACCACGGTCACTAGGCCGAGATAAAATGGCGTCTTGGAATCCTGCCGGGCGTAGAACATCCGGGTCAGAAGCGGAATTGCCGCCTGAGCGAAAAGACTGAGCGCAAAGAATCCTAGCGTATTCATAGTGAGAACGGTATCTTCCCAATCAAAGTTACCCGTTCCTAAGACGACGCGGATTATCTGAGCCCGAAGAGCAATGATAAAGACGGTGGCTGGCACGATAAAAAAGAAAATCTGCCTGAGCGTGCGGGAAAAATTGTCTTGCAGACTGTCATTATCAAAAGCGGCCGCGCTCAAAGCGGGAAAAGCGGCGATTGCAAAGGAAACGCCAAAAATTCCGATCGGGAAAGACTGGAGATTATTGGCAAAATTAAATATCGCCAGCGATCCGCTTGAAAGGCCCGAAGCGATCGCCGTAATAACGACCAGATTAATCTGACTGACTGCCAGACTCAAAGTCCGAGGCACCATCAACCTGGCTATCCGGCCCGTCGCCTCATCATGACGGCGGAGTTGCCACCGGTAACGGAAGCCAAGCTGGTAAGCGGCCGGAATCTGGATAACCATGTGAAGCACGGCGCCTAAAATTACGCCCCAGGCAAGGCCGCGGATACCCCACCACTGCGTAAAATATAGGGCGCCAATGATAATACCGAGATTGTAAAAGATTGGTGCCAGAGAATAGATCAAAAACCGGCGGAAAGACTGCAGTATGCCGCCCAAGATGCCGGATATTCCTAGAAAGAGGGGCGACAGGAACATAATGCGGGTCAGTGATACGACCATGGTCTGCTCCTCCGGGTTGAAACCGGGCGCGATCAAGCGCATGAGTGCCGGAGCAAAAATTATCCCCATAACAGACAGGAGGCCGATGCCGATGAAAAGATAATTGAGGACGTTGTTAGCTAAGTTCCAAGCGGCTCCGTTTTCCTGGTCACTAGGCCTCATCAGACTCGTAAATATCGGAATAAAACCAGCGGAGAGGGCGCCTAAAACGACCAAATTAAACACCAAATCGGGAATACGAAAAGCCGCATAATATATATCCAGTGTCGAACCAGCGCCAAACTCGCCCGCCAGGATCCGGTCCCGGAGGATGCCGAGCAGGCGCGAAGCCAGAGAAGATACGGCAACGAGGCCGGCAGCAACGGTTATACTGGTAATTTGCTTCTTAAAAATGCCTTGGAACATAGTTATCATTGTATCTGGTTTTCCTTAATTAGCAAACGGCTGTAAGCCTCAAAATTATTGGGGTTAGCGGCCAAAGCGGCTTGCCAATATCGATAGGCTTCTGAGACGCGTCCCCGATGGTAATAGCTCTCCCCTAGATTAAACAGGGCCTTATCATAAGACGGGTTTATCTCCAATTCGCGGCGAAATTCCCGCTCCGCTTCTTCATATTTCTGTTCCTCGAGATAAATGACTCCGAGATTATTATGGACCATCGGTTCACGTGGCTCCAGATCAAGAGCGACCAGATAATGCCTCCGAGCCGCCTCACTGTCACCGGCAAAATAATACATCACGCCCAGATTGCGCTGGGCAAGCGGCGAACGAGGAGAGCTCTCCGCCGCCGCCTGCCAAAAAGTCAGCCGGTCGCTAAAATATCCGGCTTGGCGGAAGCTAAAGGCGGTCATCAAGATAAGGATGGTGGCGGCCACCGTCCAGGCTCGCCGATTACGCCAGTCAACCCGACCGACCCAATCGATTTCCGCCAAAACGATCAAAAAACCGACGAAAGAAAGATACGCGCGGTGCTCTAAAAAATCGGCCATTCCAACCGGCTGGATGAAAGAGGGTAATAAGAAAATCAGGAACCATAAACAGCCGAAAATCAAGTATATTCCCCGTTTTTGACGCGAAAACCAGAGGGCAATTGCCAGAATCAGCGTACTGATTATTCCATAGGCCAGATGGGAATCAGCCAGGATTGGGAACACGCCCAGCTCGAAGGGCAGGAGTAATTTCCCAATATAGAGAAGTGCCCCCTGACTATTTATGATAACCGAATTGATCGATTCCCAAAGTCCGGCGCTTTCGGCCCCAAGCGCGAAACGGCGCATAAGTAGCCAAAAGAATGCCACCGCTCCGGAACCGGTGACCAATAGTAGACTGTCATGCCGATTGATCCGAAAAGGTTGGATGAAGATAAAATAAAAAATAACGAGTAGCGGCAGGAAGACAGCGGTCTCTTTAGTTAAAAGGGCCAGCCAGAAAAAAAGTAGATAACCCAGATAGTCCCAAAGGCGAGGCCGCTCACTGAAGTTAAGAAAAAATATCCAAGCGATAAGGATAAATACGGCCAATAGCGAATCATTACGCCCCGGTATCCAGGCCACCGCCTGTGTAAGAGCCGGGTGGACCAAGAACACTAAGGATAAAAGCATCGCCAGATTACGGGAGCGCCCTAACTTGCAAAAAAGTAAAAAAATTAAAGACGCGGTCAAAATATGAAGCAAAACATTTGTGAGATGGAAAATAACCGGTTCCGCTCCAGCAACAGCCGCGTCTGCCATGAACGACAGGTTAAGAAGCGGCCGATAATAATTACGGTCGCCGGAAAAGAAAACGTCACTGGAAAAGAGCGTTCCGATATTTTTAACCTCGCTTATCAAAGGGTAATTATCAAGTATTAGGGTATTATCGTCGAGATAAGTGAAACCGAAAAAAATGGTCCGGCCATAGAGAGCCAGACCAATTACGAGCAAAATCAAAAAAGGCCGGAAGCCCCTCAAGAATGAGGCCTCTTCTCCGGTATATCGACTCTTTATTGCGCTAACGAGATCCAATATCATCTTCATAGTGATTGGTCCTTCTTATCCGGACGATAATCTCCCAGCCAAAATCTCAAACCCGTCGCCACCGTCCCGAGACCGTAGCGACAACTCCGCCAAAAATTAATCGAGGACGCTTCGGAAAAGTACCGGACTGGAACGGGAATTTCGCCAATGCGATATCCGTGAGCAACAATACGAAACAGGACCTGGCTGTCAAAGACAAAGTCATCGGAGTTCTTCTGCCAATCAATTTTTTCCAGCACTTCTCTCTGGTACGCCCGCATACCAGTGTGCCATTCAGACAAATTATAGCCGCTGACAAAGTTTTCAAAAAGCGTCAACAGGCGATTGGCATAATATTTATATGGCGGCATACCGCCCGCCAAAGCCTCACGACGCGAGCGAATCCGCGTCCCCAACATGACATCGAAATAACCGTCCGCGATGAATTCCGCGAAATATTTGACCAACTTGGGATCGTACTGATAATCGGGATGGATCATAGCGATGATATCGGCGCCGTGTTCCAGAGCTAAGCGGTAACAAGTCTTCTGATTCGCCCCATAACCGCCGTTACGGTCGTGTTCAAAGACCGTGAGACCCAGTCTCCGTCCGATCTGGGCGGTCGCGTCGTGGCTCTTATCATCGACCAAGATGATTTCATCAACCATATCCGGCAAATCACTAACGGTCCGTTCCAGGGTGCTGGCGGCGTTATAAGCGGGCAAAACGACAATTATCTTCTGTCCTTTATACATACACAATTATCTCTTACGTAATAAGCTAATGGCGCTCACCAGCCAGATCAGGAGTAACCAGTTAAGATTCAGATAAGCCAAGACGACACGCGGCCAAAAAATCTCCATCAAGATGAAGCTGCAAAGAGCGGCGCTCAAGAAATAAAATATTTCTTGTTTTATTATCGACTTATCCATGATCTTATCTTTTGCCATAAAGTGCGGCCCTTCAACTCCACGCTGATCTGCCCGATCTCCAAAAAGCTGCCGGGCGTCTCGGCCCCCAAACCGGGAACCGACAGCAGTAACGTGTACCGACCATCTTCACGATGGGCGTCCACTAGGGTAAGTTCGGCAGTCGCCTCTTTCCATTCGCCACTGCTAAACGGCGGCTTGTAGCTGGCCAAAATGTACTTCAAATCCGGATTCGGCACAAAGAAGCGGTCGATCCCTTTAACACTGGGGTTAAACAGCGCTTCCTGATTAAAAGCCAAGACGCCGTTCGTCTCCAGGATCAGATCATCTTTCTCCAGCCTGATCTCACCGCTGGATAAAAAATTGAACTGCTTATAGGTCTGATCAACGGTAAATGTTCGATCTCCAAAAATGATCTTACCCAGACTAGCCGGATTAAAAGTCTTAACTTGCAAATAGGATGAATCGGTATATAGACGGAGTCCCCCGCTCCCGGAGACCGGCCAGATCTTATTAATAAAAACGAGCCTATCAGACGGGCTTCTGAGAGACGAAATTACGATATCATCGCTGACTTTGATTTCGACTTTATATACACCAGCTGATTCAGCGGTTACGGGCAATGATAAACTCCTCTCTTCGCTTCGCCCGCTTATCGGCTCAAGATTCTTATCACTAAGTTCACGACTAACAACCGGCACAGTCTCACGACTGACGCTGACGGTAATCGGATCGGCCGCCTGGTCCAGGTTAAGATCGACAAATGTCAAATCGAATTGCCAGTCGCCCGGCCGCAGGTAAACATAAAACTGGTGGGCGCCGCGTAGTGGCTGATTGATTTCCAGCGCTGAAATTTCCTCTCCATCTGGCAAGCGATAAACAGACCGAAAGGGATAATTATAGACCGCTAAACAGGCCGTCAGACCGTTATCACAACCGCGCAGTTCTCCTCGATCCAAATCGCTGAAAAAATCGGCAACCGATCGATAGTTTTCCTCGGCCTGTAGAACCAAGGCTTGACCGACTGCCGCCTCCAGAACAGTCCATTCTTCGCGCCAGTCATCTAAAATCTTATTTTCCAGCGGACGAAGTTCGTAGCTGCCGGTCAGCTTATTCTTAAGCGCGCCAATCTCAAGAATCGGCGTCGTGCTCGCCAGTCCGTCGCGATAAGTGACCGTTACCTGCGCCCGGTCAAAAGGCCGCGGCGTAAATAATGAGAAATAAAGCGGATCACCGATCATCTTCAGGATTTCTGGGTCGCTGATATCCAGCCTCTCACCTGGCTTGAAATCGTAGATGAAACCCTGTCCGGAAGCTAGGCCGCGGGGCCAAGCGCGATGGTAAGTGATATGTCCTCCGGGAACGACTTTAAAATATAGAAAAATGGTAATCAAAACCAAAAGAACGAGCCCAAAAATGAGGCGCAATTTCAAAGCCGGGGTTAATTTCTTCCAGATGATATTTTGCATATTTCTGCTTACATTTTACGCTATTTTCACTAATAAAAAAAGCCCCGCCGGTGGGCGAGACTTTCTTTTATTTTTGCGCAAAAATCTTACCGGCCGTAATCGAGACGCTTTTTCTTCCCTTTATAACCAGTGCCAGCCGGGATAAGGCAACCAATGATAACATTTTCTTTCAGACCTTCCAAATAATCGATCTTACCGTTTACGGCCGCATCGATTAGGACGCGCGAAGTCTCTTGGAAAGAGGCGGCAGATAAGAAGCTGTCGGTCGTGAGCGAGGCCTTGGTGATGCCGAGGAGTAAACGCTCCGCGGTGGCCGGCTTCTTTAAGCCCGAGTTAGCTTGCTCAAGCACTTCTTCTTCCACGGTTTCACCGGGCAAGAGACTGGTTTCGCCCGCCTCCTTAACCAGGTAACGGGAGAACATCTGACGGGCAATTATTTCAACATGCTTATCATTGAGCGGCTGACCCTGAGAAGAATAGACGTATTGGATCTCTTGAATGATGTACTTTTGCGTTTCGAGCCGTCCCTTGAGTTTATAGAGTTCTCGCAGATCGAGGCTACCCTCGGTGAGCTGAGTGCCGCGCTCGATCTTATCGGCATCTTTAACCATGAGCATGGTGCCTTTGAGAATCGGAAATTCTTTGACTTTCTCAACTTCCTTGGCGATGGAAATATACTTCTCGGTCACGACGGCCACGCCGCCGGTTTTGGCCCGAACAACTTCCCCACCGACCTTGAAGAGTTCGGCGTTCTTGGGAACATCTTGGCCGTCCCGCACCAGCTTCTTGATCTCCAATTTCTTGGTGTCTTTAGCGCTCAAGCCGCCGGACAACTTCATCTCATTAATCTTTTCGGAATAATAATATTTATCGTGATCAAGTCCCTTATAATATATCCGGAGAATCTTGGTCTGCGGATTATTAACCGTGATCTCGCGACCGTCTTGATCCTTGATGGTCTTCTGGGCAAACTCTATCTTAACGCGACCAGCCACATCAGAAATCAGAGCCTTCTTTTTCGGACTACGCGCTTCGAAAATTTCTTCAACGCGCGGCAAACCCTGAGTGATGTCATCCTGGCCAGCGACGCCTCCAGCATGGAAAGTCCGGAGCGTCAGCTGGGTGCCAGGCTCACCAATGGACTGAGCGGCAATTATACCAACCGTGGAGCCCATCTTTACCAACTTGTTATAGGCCAAATCCCAGCCATAGCACTTGGCACAGATGCCTTTATGCATCTTACAGCTAAGCACAGACCGGACTCTGGTCTCCGTAACTTCTTTAGTTTTTAACAGTCTAGCCTTCTCTTCATTCAAAATATCACCAGCCTCTAAGATAACCTTGCCTTTCTTATCTTTAACATCCTGAGCAAGATACCGGCCGACCAAACGCTTATAGAAATCTTCGCCGGCTTTCTCGCTTGACTCCTTATAGAGATCAAGACCGACAGTGTCGCCGCAATCATCTTCCGAGATAATAATATCTTGGGAAACATCGACCAGACGACGGGTCAAATAACCGGCGTTAGCCGTCCGGAGCGCCGTATCGGAGAGCCCTTTTCGCACACCATGGGTGGAGATGAAATATTCGAGTACACCAAAACCCTCCTTGAAATTACCTTTGACGGGCAGTTCAAAAATCATGCCTGAGGGCGAAGTAACAAGACCTTTCATACCTAGAATCTGGACCGGCTGGGCCCAAGAACCGCGGGCTCCCGACTCGATCATAGAATAAACCGGCAGGATATCCATCAGGCCTTTTTTACAAATATTAGCAATCTTGTCCTTGGTATTAGTCCACTCTTCGATAACCTTGGCATAGCGTTCGCTTTCGGTGAGTAGACCGTCATTATACTGTTCTTTGATCTGATCAACCCGTTTGTTGGCCGCCTCGATAAGAAGATCCTTTTCCGGTAAGCTAGGCAAATCGCCAAATCCCCAAGACAAACCGGATTTGGTGATGAAAGCGAAGCTACGATTTTTCAAACTGTCGATGAATTTGACGGTTTCCTCTTCACCGTAAATACGCAGACATTCGCGGATCAAATCTTTGAGTTTACCTTTACCGATAACTTCGTTCAGGTAACGCAACTTCTCAGGAAGGAGCGAATTGAAGATTAAACGGCCGGCTGTAGTTTTCAAATTTTCTTTCCCATAACGAACCATTATCGCCTGATGCAGGTCGATGTGATTTGTTTCATAAGCCAATAAGACTTCGTCCTGGCTGAAAAAATGGTGTAACTCCTGATTCGTCTTGGATTCATAACCCTTCTCAACGAGTGTCATATAATAGGTGCCCCAAACGATATCCTGGGCGGGGGCAACAATCGGATCGCCGGTCGCCGGTTTGAGGAGGTTATGAGAAGATAGCATCAAAGTTTCCGCCTCATGCTTAGCCTCTTTAGTCAACGGCACATGGACAGCCATCTGGTCGCCGTCGAAATCGGCATTGAAAGCCGTACAAACGAGCGGATGAATCTGAATGGCCTTACCTTCGATCAGGATCGGACGAAAAGCTTGGATGCCCAGGCGATGTAAGGTCGGGGCGCGGTTTAGAAGGACGAAAGCGCCAGTGATAATCTCTTCTAGGATATCCCAAACTTCGTCATGCCCCGCCTCAATATAACGGGAAGCGCTACGAACGTTATGAACGATCTCGCGCTTGATGAGCTGAGAGATGATAAAAGGCTTGAATAATTCTAGAGCCATGATCTTCGGCAGACCGCACTGGTCGAGATTGAGGCGCGGATTGACGACGATCACGCTACGGCCGGAATAATCGACGCGCTTACCCAGTAAATTCTGGCGGAAGCGACCCTGCTTCCCTTTCAGGGTATCGGCCAGAGACTTGAGTTGACGTTTCTGGCCGGTCGAGGCCGTAACGGTCTTGGTGTGACGAGCGCTGTTATCTATCAGGGCGTCGACCGCTTCCTGGAGCATGCGCTTTTCATTGCGGCAGATAACTTCCGGGGCATTCAAATCGAGAAGCTGCTTCAAACGATTATTGCGATTGATGATGCGGCGATACAGATCGTTAAGATCGGACGCGGCAAAACGACCGCCATCGAGGGCGACCATCGGGCGCAAGTCAGGCGGCACGACCGGCATGACCGCCATTATCATCCATTCCGGGCGGATATTGTTATTGCGAAAGCTCTTGAGCAACTTGAGACGCTTGACCAACTTCTCTTTCTTAGATTCCACGGCTTCCGAAAGCTTGGCTTCGAGAGTTTTGATGCTTTTTTCCAGATCAATCTTGGCCAGTAGCTGACGAATAGCCTCAGCACCAATCGCCGCCTCAAAGATATGTCCGAATTTCAAACTCAGACTCTGATACTGCTGCTCCGACAGGATCAGAAGCGGCTTAAGTTCTTTGAGCTCCTTCTGGACCTGGCCGAAATCTTCTTCCAGGCGGGCCAAACGCTCAGCCTTAGTCTTCAATAGATCCTTAATCTCTGAACCGGATTCATCGACCGCGGGGTTGTCCGTCTTGATCTTCTTCAGCTGGACGTTATATTCGTTATCAATACTCTTCAACTTTGATTTATATTCCGCCTTAACCTGACTGATAGTAGTCTCCTTGAGCGCTTCATCGACATCAGTGACGATAAAGCTGGCATAGTAGATGACCTTTTCCAAAGATTGGATGCCAAGATTCAAGAGCAGGCCGATCTTGGAAGAAAGGCCGCGTAAGAACCAGATATGAGATACCGGCACCTGCAGGGTGATATGTCCCAAGCGTTCGCGCCGAACGATGCTCCGCGTCACCTCAACGCCGCATTTGTCGCAAACTATCCCCTTATAGCGAATCTTCTTATATTTGCCGCAAGCACACTCCCAATCTTTAGTCGGCCCGAAGATGCGCTCACAGAACAAGCCGTCTTTTTCCGGCTTCTGCGTGCGGTAGTTGATCGTTTCTGGACGCGTCACTTCGCCGTGCGACCAGGAAAGAATCTCGTCCGGGCTGGCCAGCTTGATACGGAGAGCGGCAAAATCGCTAGTTTTTATGGGGTTCAACATAGGATTGATCGAAATTACAAATTTATCTTCGAACGCTAATTATTCTTCCTTACCCTTCTCGTCCAGAACAGCGATGATTTCCGGCTGTTCGTGGATAAGCTTCTCATCCTTCTCGATCTCTTCATCTATCTCTGAGATCACTTCCGAAGCGGCCCGGCCGCCACCGTCGAGTAGTTCAATATTGAGACCGAGACCTTTAAGTTCGCGGATAAGCACATTGAAAGATTCAGGGACATTGAGTTTCTCGATCTCTTCACCTTTGATAATCGATTCATAGGCCTTGGATCGGCCGGGAACGTCGTCAGATTTAATAGTCAACATTTCTTGGAGGGTATGCGCAGCGCCGTAGCCCTCAAGAGCCCAAACTTCCATCTCTCCGAAACGCTGGCCGCCAAACTGCGCCTTGCCGCCCAAAGGCTGCTGGGTAATCAGCGAGTAAGGGCCGATCGAACGCTGATGGATTTTATCTTCCACCATGTGATTGAGCTTCAAAACGTATTTATAGCCGACCGTGATCGTATTATCATAAGCGTCGCCGGTCTTACCGTCAAAAAGAGTCACCTTGCCATCTTCAGGCAAGCCGGCCGCCCGAAGCTCTCCCTTGATCTGCTCCTCGGTTATGCCATTAAGCGCCGGGCTGACCACACGATAGCCAAGCTTTGTGGCGGCAAAACCGAGATGAGTCTCAAGCAACTGGCCAATATTCATACGAGAAATGATGCCTAGAGGCGAAAGGATAATATCAATCGGGGTGCCATCGGCGAGATAGGGCATATCTTCGGCCGGAACGACCTGGGAGATAACTCCTTTATTGCCGTGGCGTCCAGACATCTTATCGCCTACCTGGATCTTGCGAAGATTAGCGACGGCGACTTGGATGGACTGCAGCACGCCAGCCGCCAGCTTATCGCCCGCTTCACGAGAAAAGATCTTGATGTCGACAACTTTACCGTGTTCCCCATGTTCAAGATAAAGAGAGGAATCGCGGACATCCTTGGCTTTTTCGCCGAAAATGGCCCGCAATAATTTTTCTTCTGCCGACAGAGTTGTTTCGCCCTTCGGAGTGATCTTGCCAACCAAAATATCGCCGCTAGACACTTCAGCGCCAATCCGGATGATTCCGTCTTCGTCCAGATTCTTCAATTTTTCTTCGCTAATATTAGGTATATCGTTGGTAATCAATTCCGGACCGAGCTTAGTATCGCGGACGTCAATGGTATAATTCTCGATGTGAATGGAAGAATAAACATCTTCTCTGACCAACCGCTCGGAAATGATGACCGCGTCTTCATAGTTAAAGCCTTCCCAGGTCATAAAAGCGACGAGTACATTGCGCCCGAGAGACAATTCCCCGTTATCGATCGACGGACCGTCGGATAGGACCTGGCCTTTTTTAACCTTCTCTCCGACTTCGACGACCGGGTGCTGATTAATACAAGTCGATGAATTGGAACGGAGAAATTTATTCAGCTGATAAGTAACCAACTGACCCTTTTTAGTCTTGAGTTCAATGAGCGCGGCTTCCGCTTTAGTGATCACACCATCATCGGTCGCCAAGACAACGTGGCCGCTATCGCGGGCCGCTCGTTCTTCTACACCAGTACCAACGACCGGCGCTTCGGCCTTGATAAGCGGCACAGCCTGGCGCTGCATATTCGTTCCCATGAGCGAACGCTGTCCGTCATTATGCTCCATGAAAGGGATGAGCGAGGTGGCGATGGAAATTATCTGATTGGCGGCAACGCCTACAAAATCAATATTATCGACATCTTCGATACCCGGTTCGCCGTGCTTGCGCACCTCGAAACGATTCACCAACATATAACCATCCTTGTCGACCGGGATGGTGGCGTCGACGGTCACATACTTTTCTTCTTCAAAGGCATCCAGATAAACAATCTGATCGGTGGCGCGAGCGCCCTGCTTGTCATGGATCACTTTCCGATAGGGTGTCTCTAAGAAACCGTAGCTATTCAGGCGGGAGTAACTAGCCAAATGGCCGACCAGACCGATATTCGGCCCTTCCGGTGTGGCGATCGGACAAATACGGCCATAATGGGTAGTGTGCACATCGCGCACGTCGAAACCGGCGCGTTCGCGGGTCAATCCGCCTGGGCCCATGGCCGAAAGACGACGTTTATGTTCGAGTTCGGCAAGCGGATTAGTCTGATCCATAAACTGAGAAAGCTGCGAAGACATGAAAAATTCCCGGATCACACCAATGACCGGGCGGGCATTTATAAGTTTATTGGGGGTGAGAGAAGCGAGGTCGGAAGTCGACATCCGGTCCTTAATGATGCGTTCCATGCGGGCGAGGCCAACGCGGAAACGATTCTGGATCAAGCCGCCGATCGCGCGGATGCGGCGGTTACCAAGATGGTCAATATCATCTTCCGGCTTCTTAGTGATATTCATCTGGATCACCTCTTTGACAATTGCAACAAGATCTTCACGACGGAGAATCCGGTTTTCCTTCTTATTAGCAGGGAGATCCAGATTGAAACGGCGATTCAATTTATAGCGGCCAACGCGGCCGAAATCATACCGGTCAAAACGGAAAAACATGGAATGGATCAGTTGACGGGCGTTATCAACTGAAGCTAGATCGCCGGGACGGATGCGCCGATAAACCTCCTGGAGGCCTTCAGCTTCGTTCTTGGCAGCATCTTTCTCAATCGTCGCCTCAATAAAGCTCTGCTCTTCATCGCCCTTCAAGAGATCAACGTCTTTAAACAGTTTGATGAGTTCCTCATCTGTTTCATAACCGAAGGCGCGAAGCAAAGAGGTCACAGCTACTTTACGTTTGCGGTCGATGCGTACCCAGATTACCTTATTAGAATCAGTTTCAATCTCCAGCCAGGCCCCCCGGTTCGGGATAATTTTGGCGCCGTAACATTTTTTCCCCTTGGTAAATTCGGCAGTAAACATAACGCCGGCCGACCGGATGAGCTGAGAAACAATAACACGCTCAATACCGTTGATGATGAAAGTCCCCTTATCGGTCATTACTGGGAAATCACCCAAGAAGACCTCTTGGTTAAGGGCACGGCCGGTTTTCTTGTTGACGAGACGGGTCTTAACGCGCAGCGGCGCTTCAAAAGTGATGTTCTTCTCACGGCTTTCTAGCTCAGAAAATTTCGGCTCATCAAGATAATAGTCCTCGAAATATAATTCCAGATCACGGCCGATAAAATCGGTCACGGGATTGATCTCGTCAAACAGTTCAGCCAAGCCTTCTTTCAAAAACCATTTATAGGAGTCGGTCTGGATCTCGATCAGGTCGGGCATGGGCATCACTGCGATCGACTTGGAAAAAGATTTACGAGTAGACATAGGATTTATGCTTAGAGAAGAAGCTTGGAGCCCGAGATAAGCCCGGCGCCGACATTATTTAATCTGTAAAAAAATAAAAACGTGGGATAAACTTAACAAAAAAATCCCCATCCCCAATCGGTTTGAGTTTTTGCCTTATATTTCTTCAATTAACTCCGTATTTGATATTGCACTTTTTTAGATAAAATAAAAAAGTGTCAGCTTTTCCATATTAATACATCTTTCATCGCTTGTCAACCCACAATTTGTCCACAAGAATTGCCCTGGCCGCTTCCCTCTCATCCCAAGCCAACTTCCGGCCACCGGCTATACATATATATTGCTCCGCTCCCTTGCCGGTCAGGAGCACAAGATCGCCCGGCTCGGCCAAGCCAACAGCCTTCTTAATCGCTTCAGTCCGGTCCAGGATCTTGAAAAGATCCTGATTTGGGACCTTGCCAGCCATTTCGGCGCCAGCCGCCACCTGATTAATGATCTGGGCCGGTTCTTCATCATAAGGGTCTTCATTGGTCACGACCACGACATCCGCCTTCTCCGCCGCCAGGCGGCCTAAAATCGGACGGCGGGACTTATCGCGTCCTCCACCGGTCGATCCTAAAACATGAATGATTCGGTTATGTGGTATAACGTCTAGAGTCTGATACAGCTTATCGAGCGCTCGCGGTTCAAACGAATAATCAACGAGGACTTTAAAATCCTGGCCGACTTCGATCTTTTCCAGCTTGCCCGCTAATCCCCTAATCTGTTCCAAACCGGCTCGTATTTGCTCGGGACTCAATCCTTGGTTCAAACCTACCGCGTAAGCGGAGGCGGCATTTCCAGCATTAAAAGCGCCCAGCAATTTTAATCTGATATTTATACCGTCCAGCGTAAAAGATGTGCCTTCCGCACCGGCAGCAACCGATCCGCCTCGCACCAGTACCAAATCCTTGACCGCCGCTTCTCCTAGTTCACTTGAATAAGCCTCAGTCGAAACCGACTGATCAAAGGAGTAGGCTGCTTTCGCTTCGCTCCAAAAATTCAAAAAATATCCAGCCTGCTCGTCATCGCCGTTTACGATGATCGTCTTAGCCTGCCGCGTCAGATCTAATTTTTTAAGTTCAGTCGCCGGCCGGACAATTCGGTGCGCTTCGTCCCGATATTTGGTAGAACAGCGTCGCAAGTGATCAAAGAGCCTCCCCTTAGCCTCTTTATACCGTTCGTAACTGCCGTGCGATTCGATGTGTTCCGGATAGAGACCAGTAAAGACCAGAATATCATAATTGATGAAGCGATGTCGAAACTGCTTTATTCCCTCCGAAGTTGTCTCGATAACGGCATACGAACAGCCGTTAGAGACCATCTGCCGGAGCAATTTCTGAATAAAAAATCGCCCGGGCATCGTCATTTTCTTATCATTGAGCCATTCTTTCTCGCCGTCCGACAAGACCGTCGTCGACGTGAACCCCGTCTTATAACCGGCCTCAGCTAGCATGCGGGCAATCAGGTAGACCGTCGATGTCTTACCCGCCGTTCCCGTAACGCCAATAATGACGAGATGGCGAGACGGAAAAAGATAAATTAGTGAAGCCAGCCAAGCCATAAAAAAATGGTAAGGCGGCTGCAGCGACCTAAATACCCGGACGGGAATAATTTTTTTTATAAATTCGAGCATAGCCGATTATCTGGCGAAAAACATCTCATCGTCATCGGCCAGAGACGGTTTTTTCTGGCCAGCGGGCTCATCAGCGGTCTTTTCTTTTTCGTCCTGATCTTCGCGGATCTCTTCCAATATTTCATCTTCATCCTGTATCGCTTCGTCTTCTTCCGCGGGTGTAAGCTCCAATTCCTCCCGGACTTCTTCTTCCTCCGCTCCGCTGGTCTTTTCCTGATTCGGCGGTACGGGTATGCCATCCGCCTCTTCGTCTTCGCCGGTCTCCGCCTCGTCTTCTTCTTTATTAAATACGAGCGTTCCGTCATCTCCTTCGTCCTCCGAACCAAAATAGCTATCAGGGGCCGAAGACTCCGAGCGCTTATGAACAGGCAGGGCGCTGATTCCGCCGCTCGCCTCATACTGCTCTTCACTCATCATGACTTCCCGCGGCTTAGCGCCGTTAGAGGGTCCGATAACACCGGCCTCTTCAAGCATGTCCAGAATCTTGGCAGCGCGGCCATAACCGATCGAGAGACGGCGCTGAAGCATGGAGGTGGACGCTTTACCGGCTTTGATTATTATCGCTTTAGCTTCTTCGAATAGTTCATCCTCATCGCCGCGGTTACCATCAAGACCAACCCCGGCGTTGCCTCCGACTTTCTGCCGATCGGTAACGCCCTCTAAATAATCGGCTGGCCCGCTCTGGTCTTTAATGAAATTGACCACATCGTTTATTTCGCTGTCTCCCAGATAAGCACCCTGAATGCGCTTGGGTTTGGAAAATTCGGCGGCCGTAAAGAGCATGTCGCCCTGACCGAGCAGTTTCTCAGCACCGGAAGAATCGAGAATAGTCTTGGAATCGACGAGCGAAGCGACCGAAAAGGCGATGCGTGTCGGCACGTTAGCCTTTATCAAACCAGTAATGACATCAACGCTGGGTCGCTGGGTAGCCAATATGAGGTGAATGCCGATCGCCCGTGACATCTGGGCCAGACGGATGATCGCCGCTTCCATGTCCTTGCCGGAAGTCATCATAAAGTCGGCGAGTTCATCGATGATAAAAACAATGTAAGGCAGTCTCTCCTTCGTGGCGCTATTATAAGACTGAATATTCCGCTTGCCGGCTTTATTGAGCATATCATAACGCCTTTCCATCTCGTTCAGACACCACTTCAAGGCATTGATCGTCTTGTTCGCGTCCGTAATAACTGGCGTAAGAAGATGTGGGATACCGTTGTAAGTCGGAAGCTCAACCCGTTTCGGGTCGACCATTATGAACCGCAGATCATCGGGGTTATTTTGGTATAAGAGACTCACGATTATGGCGTTCAAACAGACCGATTTCCCGGAATTGGTCGCCCCCGCCACCAAAAGATGAGGCATCTTTGATAAATCGTAAAGCCAGACGGTGCCGGATACATCCTTGCCCAGCGCGACCATCAGGTTATTTTTGCGTTTCTTAAAGGTTTCATCTTCCAATATCTCTCGCAAGCCGACAATCGCCTTAGCTTTATTAGGCACCTCCACTCCGACCAGAGACTGGCCGGGAATTGGCGCCTCGATGCGGATCGGATGGGCGGCGAGCGC
>Ga0265297_10003353_pt1 | contig 29249 bp, 24 predicted proteins | sample Munlanlwell13791_FD_192502 | JGI IMG/M metagenome (GOLD analysis project Ga0265297, IMG submission 192502) | Leachate microbial communities from a municipal landfill in Southern Ontario, Canada - Leachate well 137-91 | ecosystem: Engineered > Solid waste > Landfill > Unclassified | place...
AGTGCACCCAGTCTGGTAATAGCCTTAATTCGCACCATATTGGAATTGAAACTACAGGATAATTTCGGAATACACACACAGTTTTTTATACCTTAATTCGCACCATATTGGAATTGAAACTGCTTTGTTTTATGCGGTGTTAGCAACTGGCGTTTTATTCCTTAATTCGCACCATATTGGAATTGAAATATTCTTAACCTTTCAATCTCAGTTTTAATTTTGTCCTTATCCTCAGCATTCAATTCAGCTGTATTTATCCACCTTTTTTATTTACTTTTGCCGCTACAAAATTTGCATTGTATATGCTGAAACGCTGTGTTTTATTATGCTGTTTGGGATTGATTTCCATAGCCGCCATGCCGCCATCTGCTGTGCAGATAGCCCTGCTAAAATACAACGGCGGAGGCGACTGGTATGCCAATCCCACCAGCCTATCTAACCTTATACAATTCTGTAACATACAGTTAGAAACAGGCATATCTCCCGATCCTGCAACGGTTGACGTGGGAAGCAGTGAAATTTTTAACTATCCTTTTATCCACATGACCGGACATGGTAATGTAGTATTTACCGACCAAGAAGTACAAAACCTGCGTTTGTATCTCATCTCCGGAGGGTTTCTCCATATTGACGACAACTATGGGTTGGATAAGTTTATCCGCCCGCAGATGAAAAAGGTGTTCCCGGAACTCGATTTTATCGAACTTCCGTTCGACCATCCTATCTACCATCAAAAATTTGATTTTGCCAATGGTTTACCTAAGATTCACGAGCACGACAATAAACCCCCGCAGGGTTTTGGGCTTACCTACCAGGGTAGGCTTGTATGTTTTTACTCCTATGAATCAGACCTTGGCGATGGTTGGGAAGACCCTGCTGTACACCACGATTCGAACGAAACCCGTACTAAAGCCCTGAAAATGGGGGCTAATATCATACAGTTTGTTTTTAACTATTGATTTTTTTCTCTGTTGAAAACCGGCTTGCTTTTACCGGAGTTATTTGATGACTCCATGCGTAATCAGGAGACTTTCCATTTCTTTTTGCATAGCATGTGCTTCTTGGTAAGCCTTTTGGGTAAAATCCTTCCCCTGTGATGCAAAAATGATATTTCGCGATGCATTTACAAGTAAACCACAGTCGCTGTTCATGCCATAACGGGCTACTTCTGTTAGGCTACCTCCTTGTGCACCCACACCAGGAACCAATAAAAAATGCCTGGGGATAATTTTACGAATTTCCGTCAGCATTTCTGCACGGGTAGCCCCTGCCACGTACATCATATTTTCGGCAGTACCCCACAACTTCGATTTTTCCAGAACCTGTTTAAACAGAGGTTTTTCATCACAATGCTGTAACTGGAAATCGGCTGCCCCTTTGTTTGAGGTTAACGCCAACAACACACCCCATTTTCCGGCAAAAGACAAAAACGGACTTACAGAATCTTCACCCATGTAAGGGGCTATAGTTACAGCATCAAAATTCAGGCTGTTTTTCGGGTCGAAAAAAGCTTTTGCATACTGCTGCGAAGTATTCCCGATATCGCCTCTTTTGGCGTCGGCAATGGTGAATACTTTTTGCGGAATCCGGTTAATATATTGCATTGTTTTTTCGAGGCTTTCCCAACCTTTTCGCCCCCGGCTTTCATAAAAAGCAAGGTTAGGTTTGTATGCCACCGCAAGGGAAATGGTGGCATCAATTATCTGCCTGTTGAATGCGAAAACAGGGTCATCATCATCAAGCAGGTGGATGGGTATTTTGGAAATATCGCTGTCGAGCCCTACGCAAAGGAACGACCTTTTATCTTTTATCAGTTGAATGAGTTCGCTGCGGTTCATGGCATTAATATTTTTTGACTAAGGCTACGTTTTTTTATCATCATCACTGCACCACCACTCTAACCCCCAATTTCTATCCATTACGCAACCGCTTCCTTCAGGCGTTCGGCATTTTCGGCAAGCTGTAGTGCATCAATCATAGATTGAATATCACCATCGGTGAAAGTCTGCAGGTTGTACATAGTAAGATTGATGCGATGGTCGGTAACACGACTTTGGGGATAGTTATATGTCCGGATTTTTGCAGAACGGTCGCCAGTAGAAACCATAGTTTTGCGTTTAGAGGCTATTTCGTCGAGGTATTTTTTGTACTCAAGTTCAAAAATACGGGTGCGCAACACATTCATGGCTTTATCCAGATTTTTGATCTGCGATTTCTGGTCCTGGCACGAAACGACAATACCTGTAGGAACATGGGTAAGGCGTACTGCCGAATAAGTAGTATTTACCGATTGTCCGCCGGGTCCGGAAGAACAAAATGTTTCTTTTTTTATGTCAGAAGGTTTTATTTCCACGTCGAACTCGTCAGCTTCGGGCAAAACGGCAACGGTTGCGGCGGAGGTATGTACGCGTCCCTGTGTCTCAGTAATGGGAACCCGCTGCACGCGGTGCACTCCCGATTCGTATTTCATCTGCCCGTATACATTTTCGCCTGATACATTAAAAATTACTTCTTTGTAGCCTCCCATCGTTCCTTCGGTGTAGTCAACCACTTCTGCCTTCCATCCCTTGTTCTCACAATATTTAAGGTACATACGGTAAAGGTCACCGGCAAAGATGCTGGCTTCGTCGCCTCCGGTTCCGGCGCGTATTTCCACTATGGCATTTTTTCTATCCTGAGGGTCGGCAGGAATAAGCATCAGGCGAATGTTTTCATCTAACTGTTCTTTACGAAGGGTAAGTTCGTTGAGTTCATCCTTAGCCATTGCCCTAAAATCTTCGTCTTTTTCGTTGTATAGCATTTCTTTTGCCGACTTTATATTATCAAGGACAGCAGTATACTGATTGTAAGCATCTATAACAGGCTGAAGGTCTTTGTAATCTTTACTCAGTTTAACATAATTTTTCATATCCGACATCACTGCAGGGTCGTTCATTTCCTGTTCAATTTCGAGGTATCGTTGATAAATAGCGGCTAATTTCTCTAACATGCTGATGGACTATAATTAAAAATGGTTGCAAAGGTATAAAAAAAACAAAAGCCTTCCGGTTAGGGAAGGCTGTTAAGGGTGCGCAAAGATGGAAATTTTTTAAATTTTTTTCACGTTGATTGCTTTAATACCTTTTTTATCTTCCACCACTTCATAGGTAACAGCATCGTTTTCACCTACAGGCTTGTCTAACAGACCGGAAACATGGAAGAAGATTTCATTTTGTGTTTCATCCTCAACGATAAAGCCGAAGCCTTTTTTAATGTTGAAGAACTTAATTTTACCAGTAATCATACAAGTTGAATTTAATTAATTAACGCAAAGTTAAATTTTTTTTTAATAATCAAACAGATATAAAGAAATTTAATACAATTCCTGAAACCGGACTACAGTTTCGGACCTGCAGCCATTACCAATCGTTTGCCTTCGTCGTTGTCAGTAAAGTTTTCAAAATTGGTAATAAACTTCCGGGCAAGTTGCAGAGCAGCCTGATCCCAATCGGCAGGGTTCAACCACAGATTTCTTGGATTCAATATATTAGAAGATACGCCCTTGACTGTTTTCGGAATCATAAGACCAAATACGGGGAGTTCTTCATAGGTGGCATCAAGTAGAGAATTATCTAAAATCGCATCAATGATTGCACGGGTAGAAGGTATGTCAATACGTTTTCCAACGCCATAAGGTCCACCTATCCATCCGGTATTAACCAGATAAGCGGTTGAGCCATGTTCTTTCATTTTTTTTGCAAGCTCCTGAGCATAAACAGTGGGATGTAACAATAGGAAAGCTGCACCGAAACAAGATGAAAAAGTGGGAGTAGGTTCTTTTATGCCTCTTTCTGTTCCGGCAACTTTTGCCGTGTAGCCTGTGAGGAAATGGTACATTGCCTGGTCATAGCTGAGTTTGGCAACCGGGGGCAGCACACCAAATGCATCGGCTGTTAGAAAAATAATACTGCGTGGATGCCCACCTTTGCTTATTGGTTTTACGATATTTTCAATATGGTAAATAGGATACGAAACACGAGTGTTTTCGGTTTTTAAACCATCGTTGAAATCAATTTTGCCTGTTTTAGGATCGAAAACAACATTTTCGAGCAATGCATCGCGACGAATAGCATTATAAATATCAGGTTCTTTTTCTTTGCTGAGGTTAATGCATTTGGCATAGCAACCTCCTTCAAAATTAAAAATACCCTCGTCGTCCCAGCCATGTTCGTCATCGCCTATGAGAAATCTTTTTGGGTCGGCACTCAACGTGGTTTTGCCAGTACCCGACAATCCGAAGAAAATGGCTGTATCACCATCCTTACCCATATTTGCCGAACAATGCATAGACGCGATTCCACGTAAAGGAAGGAAGTAATTCATTACAGAGAACATTCCTTTTTTCATTTCCCCGCCATACCAGGTTCCGCCAATTACCGCCATCCGTTCTTTTATGTTGAAGGATACAAATACTTCACTGTTCAGGTTCATTTCTTTCCAATGGGAATTGGTAGCTTTGCAAGCATGCAGAATGCAAAAATCGGGAGAAAATTGTTTCAATTCCTCATCCGAAGGTCTGATAAACATATTTTTAACAAAATGGGCTGCCCAGGCTACTTCGGTAATCAAACGAATGCTCATGCGGGTATTCACATTGGTACCGCAAAAGGCATCCACTACATATAATTTTTTTCCGCCGAGTTGTTTTTGCGAAATTTCTTTCAGGGCTTTCCATACGGCTTCCGATATAGGTTTGTTGTCAGAACCTTTGCGGTTAGGGTCTGCCCACCACACGTTTTTTTCTGAAACTTCGTCTTTTACGATGTATTTATCTTTGGGCGAACGTCCTGTATAAATACCCGTATCAACGGATACTGCGCCGGTATTGGTAATAAAACCCCGTTCGTACCCTTCAAGAGAAACATCGGTTTCGTGTTCGAAGAGTTGATCGTAAGTAGGATTATAAAAAATTTCCTTCACATCGAAAATACCATACTGAAGCAGGCTTAATGCGATATTTTCATTCATTTCTTTGTTGTTACAGCAATTACAATTCATTTTTATTTTTTTGATAAATGTAATACAATAAATATTCGGGTAAATTATATAGATGAGAGATTGTTGATATAATAATTTAAAGGTGGATTAATGGTTGGAATGAAATCCTATTTTATTTCCTTCTGTATCGAAGATAAAAGCAAAATAGCCATGATCTTCTGTAATCATAGTTTTGGGAACGATTACTTTACCACCGGCTTTTTCCACTTTCGACAGTGCAATATTCAGGTCTTCACCTGCATCCAGATATAAAACCGTTCCATTATTCGAAGGGATGTATCCATCACCTTTCACTATGGCTCCTGTTGGAGAGTTATTAACCATAGGAAAAAATCCCATCATAAAACCCAGCACATTTTCGGCGGGTATCTCAATATCAAGAATCGTTTGGTAAAATGAACGTGCTCTTTCAAAATTGGTTACAGGAATTTCGAACCAACTGATAACTTTTGCCATATTTTTTCATCATTTAAAATGCAAAGGTAGGAAAAAACCAATACGTTGACGGATGAAAAAATCTTTAAAAAAACATCTTACTAAAACAGGATAATAAACAAAGAAATAATGTATAGTATTTTGCTATATTATAGGTTATATGGCAAAAAGATTTTTTTGCATCTGGCAAAAACAGAATACTATGCATTTGGTTTTCTGTATTTTATTCTAAATCATAAAAAAAGGGTTGTCCAACAGTAAGGACAACCCCAAGTTTGTTATTATTAACCCAAAAAAACTACACAATACCCTGATCTAACATTGCATTAGCAACTTTAAGGAAACCAGCAATATTGGCACCCTTTACATAATTGATATAACCGTTTTTTTGTTTGCCATGTTTTATACAAGATTCATGGATATTTTTCATGATTTCATGTAAACGGTTATCAACTTCTTCGGCGGGCCAGTTAAGTTTCATAGAATTCTGCGTCATTTCCAAACCGGATGTAGCTACACCACCTGCATTAACGGCTTTGCCAGGAGCATATAACATTTTGTTTTCGATAAACAATTCAACAGCTTCCGGTGTACAACCCATATTGGAAATTTCACCGATGAGTTTACAACCATTTGCAATTAAATTTTTTGCATCTTCGCCATTCAATTCATTCTGAGTAGCACACGGAAGAGCGATGTCGCATTTTACTTCCCATGGATGTTTGCCTTGATGGAATTGGGCATTGGTGAATTCGTAGGAATAAGGCTTTACGATGTCTTGATTAGAAGCGCGAAGTTCGAGCATATAATCAATTTTTGCACCGGAAATTCCATCGGGATCGTAAATATAACCGTCGGGACCAGAAATAGTAACTACCTTTGCACCTAATTCGGTGGCTTTAAGAGCGGCACCCCATGCAACATTACCAAAACCGGAAATTGCAACAACTTTGCCTTTTAAATCTTCGCCTTTGGCTTTAAGCATTTCTTTAACAAAATAAATTCCGCCAAAACCAGTGGCTTCAGGACGTACAAGGCTTCCACCCCAATTAATTCCTTTACCGGTTAATACTCCGGAATGTTCCCAGGCAAGTTTTTTGTACATTCCATACAAAAATCCGATTTCGCGGCCACCTACACCAATATCTCCGGCAGGTACATCCGTTTCCGGACCAATGATACGCCACAGTTCTAACATAAACGATTGGCAAAAGCGCATGATTTCGGCATTGGATTTTCCTTTGGGATCGAAGTCGGATCCACCTTTTCCACCACCCATCGGCAGTGATGTAAGGCTGTTTTTAAATATCTGTTCAAAGCCTAAGAATTTCAAAATGCTCAGGTTTACACTCGGGTGAAATCTTAATCCGCCTTTGTAGGGGCCAATGGCATTGTTAAATTGTACTCTGTAACAAAGGTTCACATGTACTTTTCCACTGTCGTCGAGCCAGGGGGCTTTGAACGTAAGTATCCTGTCGGGTTCTACCAGGCGTTCGATGATACCTGCGGTTTCGAACTGTGGGTTTTCATTTACCACTTCTTCAATAGATTCCAGCACCTCGCGTACGGCTTGCAGGTACTCTAATTCTCCCGGATGTTTTTTCCCCAGGTCATTCATTATTTTTTCAAGATTCATATCTTAAGGTTTTTGAATTATATAATATCTGTTAATCGCTTAATTAACAGGTGGTTTAATTTGTTTTTCTGAAGTCAGGTTCGTTAAAATTTTTGCCAAAAGTACGTATATTCTTTTACGTAAAACGCTATATTTAAAAATTTATTTTTAAGTATATTACTTATTTGTATGTTCGCTTTTCAGGACTATACCTTTGTTTTTTTTACCATTAATTCTAATAATTAATGGGTTATCGAATTTTACATGCTTAAGAAAAGTATTTTCATAATATGCAGGAGAATTGTTAAGGTAAGCAACATCATAGTATCCATCTTTGATACAAGGATTAATAGTGAAATAGCCAACCCGGAAAGAGGTAAGGTTCTGGAAGAAATGGGTTCCCTGGCTGGGGTCTATCCGGTAATTTTCAAGTCCGGCTTCAATAATCAGTCTTGCCTGTGATATTTGAGGCCATTTAACCGGGATGCCTAACCAAGGGTCGCTCGATCCCCACCTGCCGGGTCCGATGAGAATATAATTTTTCCCTTCCGAAATAAAATAATCATTTATTTTGGCAATATCTTCCACAAGTTCGTGGTTACGAGACGAATTAAATAATTCAGGCTTCACGTACACGATATCGCAGATATCCTTTATGGTTCCATTGCCCAGTGCAGCATCGGAACTGATAAGAATCTGAGAAGGATCTACTTTATCAAACTCCTCTTTTACATTTTGGTCATTATCAACTATAGGTCTTATCTGCAGCAGATTAAATATTATTGGTTCATCAGGAGCTACATCAAGGTCAACAGCAAATTCTATTTCCACTTGTACATTCATTTCACGATGGGCGATTTTCAAAATATCATTAAGGATATCGGACAATGGAAAAGAATTGTGTTGTAATATATTAGAAAATGTAATAATTTTTTTCCCTTCGTGCAACGTCCCATCACGAATAACCTGATTCTGAAAATCGAAGGTAGAAGCCACATATTTAAGTGCTTTATCGTTTTCAGCGTCGCGTAGAGGGAGGTTCATAATATTTACTCCATCGTCAACACAGGCATGGAAACTTTCTCCTTTCATGTCGAGGGCATAGAAATATTTTTGAGTTTCACGTAATGCCATCTCAGGAGAATACAATTGCAGTACTTTTTGAGGATATCTGGGCGAAAAGCGAAGCGAAATGCCACCATCAACAATATATTTTCCCAATCCGAAAGCAACATTAACTATCCCATCCTCAGGTTTTTCAGGGGCAATGGGATAAAAATTCAGGGAACGGGCTACACCTGAAATTGCCGGATAAAAACGGTTTTTGTATTGTTTTCCGCATACTTCCTGTAGCACTATGCCCATTTTTTCTTCATCAATCACATTTTTTGTGGCAGTCATATACGCTTTGCTGTCTTTGAAGTACACCGAGGCATATACGCTTTTTATGGCAATGCTCAGTTTTTCGAGCATAAGTTGTTCGTCGTCAGGGATATTGGGAATCATATAAGTTGAATAAATGCCCGCAAATGGCTGATAATGTGAATCTTCCAATAAACTCGACGAACGGATGGCAAGCGGTTTTTTTACAACAGAAATAAAAGCCAGCAAATCTTCGTGTATACGTACCGGGAGACGGGCTTTCACAAAATTTCCCAGGATTTCCTCGTTGCTACGATCGGACAATCCTATGCGGTACAAATCGTTTTCCTGCATAAACTCATCAAAAACATCGGTACCCAGTACCACGGTACGGGGGATGGTAATTATTATCCCTTCGTGTTTATCTACCATTTTGTTACGTTTAAGCAAAGAATCAAGAAATGCAAGTCCACGGGCTTTTCCGCCAATAGAACCAGTTCCAATCCGGGTAAAAATGATGTATTCATCAAATTTTTCTTTGTAAAAATCGGCAATCACCCCTCTTCCCTTGTTAAGCCTGTAATGTACTATGGCATCAAAAATAAATCTCCTCGCTCCGTCCAAGTCGTAAAAATCATCCAGTCGTAATTTGCGAAGCATTTCGGCAATTGGAAATAATGCTCTTGCATTCAACCATTTAGAAAAATGATTACGGCTGATATGGTAGAAAAAAGAATCGTCAGGGATATCGAAAAGTTTGTCCTGCAGGTTTTTCAAATCAGAAACTCTGAAAATTTCCTCATTGGTCTGAGGATTACGAAACACAAAATCACCAAATGAAAATTTTTCGATAATAAAATTGCGAAATTCCGTAGAATACGTTTTTGAATTTTTATCAATGAATCCTACATTAATTTCTTTTGCCTTAATATAATTTTGCGATTCTGACGATTGCAGCAAAATGGGAATGTCAGAATTGTTGTTTTTTACCCATTGGCAAAATCGTAAACCGGCATATTTATCAGGTTGCCCATTTACATTAAAACTAAAATCGGAAATGATTCCCAGCAGGTTGTTCTTGTATTTTTCGTAAAGAGAAATGGCTTCTTCCATGTGGGTTGCCAGCAATATTTTTGGTCTGCCCCGCATTCTAAGCATTTTCTGGTGTTCGTTAAGTCCTTCACTCATAAATTCGAGCGACTGGTGAAAAATCAATTTGTAAAGCGAAGGCAGATAACTCGAATACAATCGTATAGAATCTTCTATTAACAAAAGGCACTGTACACCCACTTCCTGAACATCGTGGGCGAGATTCATCCGGTCTTCGAGTAATTTAATAATAGCCAACATAATATCGGCATTGCCCAGCCAACAAAAAACATAATCAATAGCATCCAGGTTACCCTGGCTTATTTTTAAGGATATATCTCTCGAAAAAGGGGTCAGCAGCACAATGGGAATGTTTTTGTAGTATGCTTTAAACTTACTGGCACTTTCAAACGGGTCCATATTTCCCATTCCCATCATACTAATAATCAAATCTATACGTTCTGTTTCAAGAACTTTACAAGCTTCTTCGGTGGTTGAAACCTGCAAAAAATGTGGGGGGTAACGCAGATTAAGTGAAACATATTCATTAAATATTTGCTCCTCAATTCTGCCATCGTCTTCCAAAATAAAGGCATCATATTTACTGCAGATCAAAAGGATTTTATTGATCCTGTTAATCATTAAATTATCAAAAAGTATTTCGCGGAAATAATATTTTTTAATATCTTTTATTTTGTTATTTTTAAGCATATATTACATATTTGTATAATGATTATTTTCGAGTAATTACAGCAATGCGCTGTCTTCCATCCATTTTTACGACTAAGGGTTGTGAAAAGTGTACATGTCTGAAAAATTGGGTTTTATTAACAAGTGTTTGTTCGGAAAGCATATCCCATTGAATAAAACTATGACTCAATTCCGGTTGTACTGAAAAGTAGCCGATATTAAGAGAGGTGATATTATGAAAAAAGTGGGAACCGGAAGAAGCATCGAGAGGGTAGTCATCTAAGCTTGTTTCGATGATGACCTTTGCATTGGAAATTTGCGGCCAGGTAACTGGAATGCCTATCCAGCGATCGCGTGTACCCCAACGCCCGGGTCCTATCAAAATATATTGTTTGTTTTCTTTGATCATTTGTTCATTAATTTTTTCAATTTCACATGCCATTTCCATGGTCATGGTTTTATCGAAGACATCCTTGTCAATATAAATGACATCGGAAATATCAGTGATAATGCCATTTCCCATCCCCTTTTCGGAAAGCATCAGAATGTCGGTTGTAGGAATTGCGTTTATATCTACCTTACAATCCTGCAAATTGCCTATAAGTGGTTTTATTTGCAGCAGGTAAAATGAAGCTATTTGATTTTTGTCTTTATTCAGGTCAACAGCAAATTCTATTTCTACCGGTGTTCCCAGGGCTTCTTTTACCACATCCAATACGGTTTCTATGGTTTTTGCAAGGGGTATATAATTGTATTTTAATATATTAACAAAATTTATGATACGGGGACCCGGTGTAGAAATTCCAGCTACAATGCGTTGATTATCGGCATCGTATACTGAAGCCAGGTGTCGCAGTGTACCATGTTTTTCCGCTACGTCAATATCAAGGTATGCCAGCCCGGCAGTGTCACCTTCAAGCAGATTTATGTCCTTTTTATTCAAATCAACAGCAAAAAACTTCACTTGTGAATTTTTTAACTGGTCTTTGGTAGAAAGAATTTCGGTAGAAGGATATTTGGGTGAAAAGCGGTAGGCTTTTTCACCTTCAACAACATATTTACCCAAACCAAGTGCTGCCACAACAAAACCTTCATCGGGCTTCATATGGGCAAAAGGATAATAATTATACGACTGGGCTACTCCGCTGATGTGTGGATAAAAGTATCCATCAAACGCATTGCCGACTACTTCCTGCAAAACAACCGCCATTTTTTCCTCTTCAATTTTATAATGGATGGCTTCAATATAGCCCCTCGCAGTTTTGGAAAATACAGAAGCAAACACTAATTTGATGGCGTTCATTAATTGTTCGACCCTTATGTTGAAGTCAGGATGATTGTTAGGCAAAAGATAGGTTTCAAAAATCCCGGCAAAGGGCTGCATGAGTGAATCTTCAAAAAGACCTGATGAGCGGACGGCTATGGGCTTGGTAATAAGCCTGAGAAATATTTTTAATCTGCGAATCAGGGTTTCCGTGAGTTTGCCCTCAAGAAACCACTGGCAAATGAGGTTAAAATCATGTTCGCCATATACTTTTTCGCGAAGATGGTTTCTATCCATAAAAAACTGGAACTCCTCTGTTCCAATGATGGATGTACGGGGGGCAGTAATTTTAATATCAGAAATCAGTTGGCTGAAATCGAAGTTATAAATTAAGGTATTAATAAAAGCAAGCCCACGTCCTTTACCTCCCAAAGAACCGTCGGCAAGGCTGACAATGTTCGATTCGTCAGTAATAGCCGATTCTTCAAAAGGAATAATTTTCCCCTTATTTTGTTCATTTCTGAATCGTTGTATTACTTCTATCATGTATTCGCGTATGTTACTGGGGCTGGAAAAATCTGTTATTTTTTTGGGATTCAAAATTTTTGCCACCTGTATTTCACCTCGAGCCATTAGCCAAAGCGAAAAATGGTCTTTTTTAGCATGGTACAGTAACGATTCATCGGGGATGGTGCGCAAATGTTGTTCAAACTCACGAAGCGTTTTTGCCATCGCTATTTGTGTACCCTCGCTGTTGCGGTAAATAAAATTTCCAAACCCAAGATAGTGAATAATGAAACTACGAAATTCGGCAAGCAATCCTTCAGAGTTTTTATCAATAAACGTGGCTTTAAGGTCGTAGGCTTTTGTGGCATGTTCAGTATCTGACGATTGAATAACAATAGGGAGTTCTTTTATTGTATTTCTTACATAATTTACCAGGTCAATTCCGGCATCGGCATCCAGTTTTCCGTAATGTTCAAATTTTACATCGGTTATCAGACAAAGCATATAATCTTTGTATTGGTCAAAAATGGATACAGCTTCCTCGTAGTTGGTTGCAAGTAAAATTTTAGGACGGGCGCGCATTCGCAGCACCTTGTACAATTCGTCGGTGGTTACGTCTTCGATGATATGTTTGGTTTGTTCGAGAACAACATTGTAAAGCATGGGCAGGTAACGCGAATAATATTTGGGAGAATCTTCCACAAGTAAAATTACCCTTGCCATTCCCACTTTGGTATCATTTTCAATATTTATCAGGTCTTCTATAAGTTTTATCATGGCAAAAAAGACGGTGGACTCACCATTCCAGACAAATACCCGGTCAATATACGAAAGCGACATCCCTTCTTCTTTAAAGTAGGGAATATCATTGTTATTGTTAAGCAGTATGTAAATGGGGATCCAGGGATAATCGTGTTTTATTTTTTCGCTCAGCTCCACCGGAGTTTTTTTATCCACTCCTACCATAAAAATTATTAAGTCGTAATGCTTGTTTTGCAGTTCATGGTCAATTTCTTCCTCGTTAGATACTCCTGTAATGCGGGGGAGAGAGGTTAGGCTTAGCTGGTGATATTCGCCCAGCACATGTTCCGAAAAACGACCTTCGCGTTCGATGCTGTATGCATCATACAAATTAGCAACCAATAAAATTTCCCTCACCATAAATGGCATCAGATCGTGGTATAAATCGCGGTCGTAATTGCTTTTATTAAGGAAAGTACGCAACAACTGCCGACTGGTAATTTTGGATCCTTTTTCGCCAGGCTTCAACATAGCAGAGGTTTCCTGCAAACGAGTCTTTGAAATTATCTTTTTTGCGGCTAAACTGTTGAGATACCCAACCAGCATGCCAGCTATGTTGTTAATGAGTGAACGTTCTTCTTTCAGGAAAGGACCTTCATCGTAGTCAATAAATTTTTTCAGGTAACATACTTCCAGAAACCCAGACTTATTATCAATGGTTTCAATAGATTGCCTCTGCACCCATTGCGAAGGGTGGTAATTGGCGGTTTTAAAATCTTTCCCATCGTAATGGATGCGGGCTGCCGTAAAATCAGGATATTGCCAGGCGGGAGGTAATATCATACAAACCTGCTGGAGCATTTCATCAACCGGTTTTCCCTCCCTGATGATTTGTGTAGTTTGGTTAATTGCAGAAAGTTCTTTCAGCCTCTCAGTACGTTCATAAACTATTTTTTGTACCTCTGATAACGAAATGAGTTCTTCTCCATGTTGTTTTTCCTGGTCATCTGCCATACGGGTATGAGTTTAAAATGTCTCACTAAAAGTAGATACTTTTAATGAATTCCCGGTATTTTTTATACAATATTAAGTGTTTTATTTATATGTAATATACGTATTTTACTTATTAATTTTTATACCTTATAAGTATTAATATTACATATGAATAAGTACTATACATAATTATCAGTTGAACATACTTAATAAATTGTATTCCAATATCTTATACACATCGAAGAGATGTAAAAAAGTCGAGTTTTTCTTGCTGTTGGAAATTTTATTTTACTAATATTGCGGCAAAATTAACTAACTAAAACTTAATAAAATATAAAGAGTTATGGCAAATCCAGTTTTAGACCAGATGGTCGACAAATTCATGGCTAAAATAATAGCCAAAAATCCGGGTGAAGTAGAATTCCACCAGGCAGTTCGGGAAGTAGTAGAATCCTTGCTTCCTTACATTGAAGAACACCCAAAATACAAGGATGCAAAAATTTTGGAAAGACTTGCAGAACCTGAACGGATACTCATGTTCCGCGTTCCCTGGTTTGACGACAAAGGCGAGGTTCAGATCAATCGCGGTTTCCGTATCGAAATGAACAGTGCAATAGGTCCATACAAAGGAGGCTTGCGTTTCCATCCTACCGTAAATTTAGGTATTCTTAAATTTTTAGCATTCGAGCAGGTATTTAAAAACAGCTTGACTACCCTGCCTATGGGTGGTGGTAAAGGTGGATCTGATTTCGATCCTAAAGGAAAATCAGACAATGAAGTAATGCGTTTTTGCCAAAGTTTCATGACCGAATTACAACGTCATATTGGTCCCGACACTGACGTGCCTGCAGGTGACATCGGCGTTGGCGGTCGCGAAATCGGTTTCTTGTTTGGTCAATACAAACGTTTACGCAACGAATTTACCGGAGTTCTTACCGGAAAGGGTCTTGAATGGGGTGGAAGCCTTATTCGTCCGGAAGCTACCGGCTACGGCTGTACTTATTTTGCAGAAGAAATGCTGAAAACCCGCGGACAATCCTTTAAAGGAAAAACTGTAGTAATTTCCGGTTCAGGGAATGTCGCTCAGTATGCAATTCAAAAAGTTACTCAATTAGGTGGTAAAGTAGTTACATCCTCCGATTCCAACGGATATATTTATGATCCTGCTGGCATTACTCCTGAAAAATTGACTTTTATCATGGAACTGAAAAATGTAAAACGCGGTCGTATCAAAGAATATGCCGATAAATTCAATTGCGAATATGTTGAAGAAAAAACTCCCTGGGGAGTAAAATGCGATGTTGCCCTGCCTTGTGCTACCCAGAACGAATTAAATGGTGAAGACGCAAAAATTTTGATTGCCAATGGATGTGTTTGCGTTTCGGAAGGCGCCAACATGCCTTCAACTCCTGAAGCCGTTGAAGCTTTCATTAAAAATAAAATTTTATTCGGACCTGGTAAAGCCTCTAATGCAGGTGGTGTAGCTACATCTGGTTTGGAAATGTCACAAAACTCTATGCGTTTAAGCTGGAGCCGTGAAGAAGTTGATGCCAAATTGCATCAGATTATGATCAGCATTCATAAAACCTGTGAAAAATACGGAAAAGAACCCGATGGTTTCGTTAACTATGTTAACGGAGCAAATATCGGCGGTTTTGTGAAAATTGCTGAAGCTATGATGGCACAGGGTCTTGTATAAACACAACGTTTTTATTAAATTGTACCACCCTTCCCTTTCGAAGGGTGTTTTTTTTGTCCCTTTCACAAAACCATAAAAAAAACGTTTGCCTTTCATAAGGCAAACGTCTTCTTTTGTAAAAAATGTTTTATAATATCGTGTTCCACCCGAATGTATCGGGTTCATCTCCCGATTGAATGGCTTGTAGTTTCTTGAACAACTGGGTGGAAACAGGTCCTGCCTTTCCATCTTTACAGTACAAATATTCGGCGCCGGTATCGCGATCAACAATTTTTTTGATGGGTGAAATAACTGCAGCAGTACCGCATGCACCAACTTCCTCAAAATCCGACAGTTCTTCTACAGGTACCGGACGACGCTCTACTTTCAACCCAAAGCTTTCGGCAAGAACCATCAGGCTTTTATTGGTAATAGAGGGTAAAATAGAATCGGAGAGCGGAGTAACATAGGTTTTGTTTTTAATGCCGAAAAAATTGGCAGGACCGCACTCGTCAATATATATTTTTTCCTTTGCATCAAGATAAAGTACTGCCGAAAAGCCTTCATTATGTGCACGTTCGCCAGAGGCAAGGCTGGCAGCATAATTACCGCCTACTTTGTAATGTCCGGTACCCAGGGGGGCTGCCCTGTCGGCATCGCGGGCTATCTGAATGTTTACCGGGCTGAATCCTTCCTTAAAATAAGGCCCCACTGGCCCTACAAAAATTAAAAACATGTATTCGTCAGCTGGTTTTACACCAACACAGGCACCACTACCAAACAATAAAGGTCTGATATAAAGCGAGGCACCTGTTCCATAAGGTGGAATATACGTTTCATTAAGTTTTACTACAGTAAGTACAGCTTCTTTAAACAAGTCTCCGGGTACCACTGCCATCATCACTCCTTTTGCAGAGCTTTCCATACGTTTTGCATTTTCTTCGAGACGGAAAATCCTAACTTTACCATCTTTACCCCTAAAGGCTTTCATCCCTTCAAAAGCTTCCTGACCATAGTGTAACCCGGAGGCTGCCATATGTATATTAATGTATTCCGACGATGAAATTTCCAATCTGCCCCATTTCCCGTTACGGTAGTAGCAACGTACATTGTAATCGGTTTTAAAATAAGCAAAGGGCAACTTACTCCATTCTATATTATTATGTTCCATGATAAATTAAATAAAATTTGTAACTATATTACTGCTTGCGAAATTAGAAATAAAATTTGATTTTATCGTAATGCAAAAAAAATATTTTTATTCCCCTCTGAATGTATATTATTGTTTTTACGCAAATTATATTTATTCATTTTCCTATTTTCAACCGCTCTCCGGTAATAAAAAACTGGCAGACGCTCTGCAAATACCAAAAGATAGAAAAACTCTTAAAAAATTCTGATTAAAGGTTTTTTTTACGCCGAAAAATCCGAAATAAATAGTCGTATATTTGCTGTATTGTATAGGTAATGAATTATCAGATACTGTAATTTGTACGAATATGGAATTATACAAAAAAATAAAACACTATTTTCTTATTGAGTATGCGTCTCACTCCATTGAAATACAAAAACGCATAAAATTACTTATTTACTTTAACTTTATCGGGCTGCTTGTTTTATTTTTTCTATTATTAATTCGTTTATTTGGAGATAATAACATTTTTTTATTAACTGGAGATATTTTACTTTTTGTTGTAATCATTTCCTCTCTATATTTTATCAAAAAAAAGAAATTATATTATGCAACTACAGTAATAAGCATTTTACCTATTGCCATTCTTTTTTATTATGTTTTTGAAAGCCTTGCCTATAAATATACTATTCCTGTCGAAAGTATTTTCTCCTCATTAGCCCTTTTGGCATTAGGATTTTTATTTCTTTCTTTGTTTGCATTACGAAATTTACAATTGGTTATCTATACTGCGGTTTCTTTTGTTGTAATAAGTATCCATTATTATTTTAGTGTTCAATCATCTAATAGTAATTTTTTCAATACTGAAAACATAACTTATTATTTGATTTCTTTACTAGCATTAGCCGTTAGTTATATCCTTTCATATCTTATTATCAAATTGTTTAGGGAAATGGTGAATATAATAAAAAATTCGCTTCGTTTTAGCGAACAAAATTATTTTTCGCTGTTTACCAACATGATAGATGGTTTCTGTTATTTAAAAATCGAATCGGATAAAGACAACAAACCAACCGATGCGCTGTTTTTGGAAATAAACAACGCCTTTTCTACTCTTACCGGTCTTTCAAGAGAAAATATTTTAGGAAAACGTATCACTGACATTCCAATTTTTGCAAATTTTAATTTTGAGAAAATTTTAAAAATTATTCAAAATGTAACTTCACAAAATGAAGACTGGAGGAAAGAAAATTACGTTCCTGAATTGGATAACTGGTTCGATATATATATCTATAGTCCTCATCAACAATATTTTGTCATTATAATCCGAGATATTAACCAACGTAAACAAACCGAATATTTACTGCAACGCAGAGATAAAATCATGCAAAGCCTGGGAGTGATTGCAGGTCATCTTTTATCATCTTCCGATTTACATTTTGCTATCAATCACATTATCAAAAAAATAGGTGAAGCAACGCAGGTAAGCAGAACCTATATTTTTCAAAATCATTACGATGAAAATACTCGTCTGCTGACAAGTCAGAAATACGAATGGGTTGCCGAAGGCATTGAGCCACAGCTACAGAACTCAACTTTGCAAAATTTTTCCTATGAAGTGTTTGGTAAACATCTTTTCAAAACTCTGCTCAACAATCAGGTCTTTTCTGGATCGGTTGCCCAGATGCCTTCACCGGAAAAAGAAGTACTCATTGCGCAAAATATCCTCTCTATTGTAATTGTTCCAATTTACGTTGAAAATGCCTGGTGGGGATTCATGGGTTTCGATGATTGCCTCAAGGAAAGAGAATGGACATCGGCTGAAATAGACGCATTATTATTGGTTTCCAGCGCTATAGGAAGTTTGATCGAACGTAGAAAAATTGAAACCCAATTGCAACTGGCCAAAGAAAGAGCCGAAGAAAGCGACAAACTGAAAACGGCATTTTTAGCCAACCTTTCCCACGAAATCCGAACCCCAATGAACGCAATAATCGGGTTCTCCAATATGCTTATTGATGATTCTCTGAAAACAGACGACCGGCAGGAATACATTGCATTGATCAAATCAAGCGGAGCGAATCTGATGAACCTGATAAATGACATCATTGATATTGCAAAAATTGAATCCGGACAGTTGGTATTGGAAAACGTTACTTTTTCGTTGATTGAAGTTTTAAACGAAGTGTTGGTAAACTGCAACCGTGAAAAAATTGAAAAAAGAAAAAAATTACTCGAAATATCGCTTGTATTACCCGAAACAGAAATTCTCAGCCTGCATACCGATCCTGTCAGGCTAAAACAGGTGTATTCCAACCTGCTTAGCAATGCCCTGAAGTTCACTGAAACTGGGGGTATACGATTTGGTTATACAATTGAAAATAATGGAATTAAATTTTTTGTCAGTGATACGGGAATTGGCATTCCCAAGGAAAAAATTTCTCTGATTTTCGACAGGTTCAGCCAGGTAGATAGCTCTTATACAAGAGAGTATGGTGGAACTGGGCTTGGGCTTACCATCAGCCGTAAGTTAGTGGAAATGATGGAAGGCACAATTTCTGTCGAGTCTGAAGTTGGAGTCGGTTCAACCTTTTATTTTACACTCCCTCTGGATAAAGCTACACTGGCTAATGCAAAGGGCGATGGAATGAAATTACAATGGGCAAATAAAATTGTACTGATTGCCGAAGATGTAGATTCTAATTATTTGTTTTTAAACAAAGTATTGAAAAAAATGGGAATAAAAACCCTGTGGGCAAAAAATGGAAAAGAAGCCGTGGAAATTTTCACCGACAATCGTGATGTTGGGTCTATTGATCTGGTATTAATGGATATACAAATGCCAATTATGAATGGCTACGAAGCCACTCGTGCTATTAAAGCCATTAATCCTTCTATTCCTGTGATTGCCCAAACGGCATTTGCGCTTGAAAACGATAAAGAAAAAACCCTAGCTGCCGGATGCAATGATTACATTTCTAAACCCATTAAAAATGAAGAATTGATGGAAATTCTGCACAAATATTTAGATAAATAGTACTCTATGGCTTTTCCGGATTTGATTAACAGCATGGGAGTTTTTCTCATTTTACTTGCCTATTTCTTGCTCACTTTTAAATGGATACCATCAGGCTCTGCAATTTATTTGCTGATGAATCTTATCGGTTCTGCCTTGGCTTGCTATGGTTCATTTCTTATTCATTCAATCCCTTTTTTTATTCTCGAAGGTACTTGGGCGGCAGTATCGCTGGTAGGTTTCATAAAATTGCTGCGTACGTAGTTTCCTGCCGTCATTTTGGCAGTTTTCCACATATGGCATATCCTTTGTTACCTTTCTGCAAAACAAAAATTTGAAACTATGCAAAGAGGAACCATCAACGTAAAAACTGAAAACATTTTTCCCATCATTAAAAAATTTCTGTATTCCGACCACGAAATTTTTCTACGTGAGTTGATTTCAAACGCGGTAGATGCTACCCAAAAATTAAAAACCCTTGCTTCGATGGGCGAAATTAAAGGAGATCTGGGCGATTTGACAATCCAGGTATCTTCTGACAAAAAGAAAAAAACCATCACCGTAAGCGACCGTGGCATCGGAATGACTACAGAAGAAGTGGAACGTTATATCAATCAAATTGCATTCTCAAGTGCCGAAGAATTTGTTGAAAAATTCAAAAAAAATGATGCGGACAGCAATGGGCTGATTGGTCACTTTGGATTAGGCTTTTATTCCTGCTTCATGGTATCCAAAAAGGTGGAAATCATCACTAAATCGTATAAAGAAAATGCAACTTCTGTGAAATGGGCCTGCGATGGGAGTCCGGATTACACGTTGAATGAGCACAATAAAGAGACCCGTGGCACCGATATCATTCTTCATATTGCCGACGACAGCGAAGAATTTCTCGAAGAATATAAACTACTCGAATTACTAAAAAAATATTGCAAATTTCTGCCTGTTCCTATTCAGTTTGGTACCGAAAAAAGTTGGGAGAAAGTGGAAGGAGAAAAAGACAAAGATGGCAACGACAAGCAGATAGAAGTGGAACATCCACGCATGATCAACAATACCAATCCTGCATGGAAACGCAAACCCGCCGAGCTGAAGGACGAAGATTACAAAGCCTTTTACCACGAACTGTATCCCTATACCTTTGACGAGCCCTTGTTCAATATCCACCTGAATGTGGATTACCCGTTTAACCTCACCGGAATTCTTTATTTTCCAAAAGTCAAGAAAAATATTGACATTCAAAAAGATAAAATTCAACTTTATTGCAACCAGGTTTTTGTTACCGATTCGGTAGAAGGAATAGTTCCCGATTTTCTCACCCTGTTGCACGGGGTAATTGACTCTCCTGACATTCCGTTAAACGTATCGCGTAGTTACCTGCAAAGCGATGCCAATGTAAAAAAAATCTCCGGGCACATCACCAAAAAAGTTGCCGATAGACTGGAAGAAATTTTCAAAAACAACCGTGAAGAATTCGAGAAAAAATGGGACGACATCGGAATTTTTATCAAATACGGAATGATTTCGGATGAAAAATTTTACGAAAGAGCCGAAAAATTCTGTCTGCTGAAAAATACCGACAACAAATATTTTACTCTTGACGAATACAAAAAACACATAAAAGACAGCCAGACCGACAAGAACAAAACACTGGTTTATCTATACACCACCAATCCCGAAGAGCAATACAGCTACATCCAGGCTGCCAGAGATCGTGGCTATGATGTTCTATTGATGGACGGTATGCTTGATACACACTTTGTCAGTACATTAGAACGTAAACTCGACAAATCAGGTTTTACGAGGGTGGATGCCGACATCGTTGACAAACTTATCCAGAAAGAAGATGTACAGCCTGAAAAACTTAGTAAGGAAGAGCAGGAAAAACTTGTACCTTTGTTTGAAAAAGTAATGGACAAGGGAAGATTTACCATAGTGGTAGAAAATCTTAGTGAAACCGACCTTCCCGTACTCATTACGCAACCTGAATTTATTCGAAGAATGAAAGAAATGTCGGCAATGGGAGGCGGAATGTCATATATGGGCAATATGCCCGATCAGTACAATCTGATAGTAAATGCTAACCATGCGCTGGTAAATCAAGCTCTTAACGAAAATGATGAAACCAAACAAACAAGTCTTTTAAAACAACTTACTGACCTTGCATTATTATCGCAAAATATGTTGAAAGGAGAAGACCTCACAAACTTCATCAAGCGAAGCGTAGATATCATTAAATAATCAGCGATTTAAACTTAATTATATAGCAATCAAACAAATTTGAAACAATGAAATGTCCATAAGCTATGCCTATACCAACCGAGAATGATATTTTATGAATATTCCCCCGAGAAATCGGGGCAGGCTATTTGACCAATAAATTAAAAAATTAATAACAAATGAAAATTAACAAAACATTAATAACTGTCGGAGTAATTGTATTATTCCTTATTATTCTTATTTCCTGGATTGTTGGCAAATACAACACCCTTGTTACACGAGATGAAGGTGTAACCAATCAATGGAAACAGGTGGAAGTAGCTTACCAGGCACGTATGGATAAAACCAAAAACCTGCTTGAAATAGTAAAAGGAGCCGCCAACTTCGAAAAAAGCACTTTAACTGAAGTGATAGAAGCCCGTTCAAAGGCTACCAGTATTCAAATCAATGCCGAGAATCTTACCCCGGATAAAATTGCCGCCTTTGAAGCTGCACAGCAAAAATTCGGACAGTCGCTGGGAAGACTGATGGCTATTGCCGAAAATTACCCGCAACTACAATCTGTGGGAGCATTCCGCGACTTCCAGGCACAGTACGAAGGAATGGAAAACCGTATTGCTACCGAAAGAAGGAAATTTAACGACATGGTAAACGATTACAATAAATATGTAAGAAAATTTCCTAACTCAATTTTTGCAAATATGTTTGGTTTCCAGAAGAAGGATTACTTCAGTGCACAACAGGGTGCAGAAACTGCCCCGGATATTAAACTTAATTAGGCAATGAAATCCGCCATGGAATCGTTTTCCGCAACACAAAAAGAGCAAATAAAGCAAGCCATCGTGCAGGCAGAATTAGCTACCTCAGGAGAAATTCGGGTTCACATTGAAAATACCTGCTCGGATGTAATGAATCGTGCTGCTTTTATTTTCAAGCAACTGAACATGCACAAAACCGAATTGCGCAATGGTGTGCTTATTTATCTTGCCATTCGCAGTCATAAATTTGCCATCATTGGCGATGCAGGCATCAACGCCAAGGTTCCGGAAAATTTCTGGAATCAGACAAAAGAAGAAATGCTTTCTCATTTTGTAAAAGAAGAGTTCACCGAGGGACTTTGCCACGGCATTGCCCTTGCCGGGGAATCTTTAAAAAAATATTTTCCGCGTAGTAGCGAAGATAAAAACGAACTGAACGACGAAATTTCTTTTGACAACCATTAAGTACTGAATATCCAACAGAATAGACATGAAAAATAATATATTAACAATCAAATTTTTGTTTCAAAGGATGTTCAGCAAAAATTTCCGTTTGCAGGGAATTGCAAAAAGCTTTTTGCTGCTTGCGTTTTCCCTTTCCGGTTTTACACAAATTTACGCACAGGATATTCCTGAGAAGCCTAATCCACCCCGGTTGGTAAACGATTTTACCGGAACACTTTCCGCAGGTGAAATAAACCAATTAGAACAAAAATTGGTTTACTTCAATGACTCTACCTCCACCCAGATAGTGGTAGTTTTGGTCCCGAGTTTACAGGGTTATGAAAAATATGATTTTGCCCAGCGTCTTGGCGAAAAATGGGGTGTTGGCCAAAAGGGTAAAAACAACGGTATCATTGTGTTGGTTAAACCAAAAATTTCCTCCGAACGTGGGGAGGCCTTTATTTCACCCGGATACGGGCTGGAAGCCGTGGTTCCCGATGCTATTTGTAAACGGATAGTGGAAAACGAAATGATACCTTATTTTAACAAAGGAGATTATGCCGGGGGGATAAACAAGGCTGCCAATGTACTTATTTCGCTTACAAAAGGGGAATATACTGCCGATCAGTACAGCAAACGGGCAAAAAACAAAGGAAAACCTTATGGTTTTCTTGTTCCATTTATTGTGCTGGCTATTATTTTTATAATGGTTAAAAGTTCTGCACGACGTTCTTATTCAGTAGGTAAAAGCGTTCCATGGTGGATGACTTTGTTTTTAATTAGCAATATGGGACGAAGTGGCAACCACTGGAACGATTTTTCGTCAGGGGGAGGTAGCTTTGGAAGCTTTGGCGATGGAGGAGGAGGCTTTGGCGGTTTTGGCGGCGGAAGCTTTGGCGGCGGCGGCGCCGGCGGAAGCTGGTAAATAGCTGATAATTTCAAAAATACATTTTATTTTCAGAAAATTCTGATGATAGCTTCTTCGTTTATTAAAAAAAATTGTACGTTTGAAAAAAAAATTTTAAACGTATTTTAAAATGCAAGTACCTGATAAATTAAAATTTACAAAAGACCATGAATGGTTGCGCCTCGAAGGAGACGAAGCTTTTATTGGCGTTACCGATTTTGCACAAAGTGAACTTGGCGATATCGTTTTTATTGAAGTAGAAACCGTTGGCGAAACCCTCGACAAACACGAAACTTTCGGAACCATAGAAGCCGTAAAGACCGTTTCGGATATGTACATGCCCATTGCCGGTGAAATACTCGAATTCAATGCCGATCTGGAATCCACACCTGAACTGGTAAACCAGGATCCTTACGGAAAAGGCTGGATCATCAAAATCCGCCTCACCGAACAGGGGCAGATAGCTGATCTGCTCGATGCCGAAGCATATAAGGCACTCATTGGTGCGTAACTCTTTAACAACATAATCCAACAAGTTTCCCGGTTTGTTACGAACCGGGAAACTTGTTTTTTTTCTTTATGCACGCTAAACGTTACCGGATTTTCTTCTGCCTCTGGATTTTATTTATGTGGATGCTTACCGGTATTCCGGGTAACTTCGTACCCCAATTAACTTCCTTTCTTAATCTTTTTCAACCGGATAAAATAGTCCACCTCTTTCTGTTCGGCATTTTCTCTTGGCTGTTCCTGGTGGTGCTGAATACCGGCAAAAACCTTTCCTGCATTAAATACGCCTATTCTATTTCCATTTTTTCCGGTATCCTCTTCGGCGGACTGACGGAGATTGCACAGAAATATGTCTTTATCAACCGTAGTGGCAATGTCTGGGATTTTATTGCCGACACCGCAGGCGTTTTCCTGGGAGTAGTTTTTTATAATTTGTTTTATAAAAAAAAGGTAAAAGAATGGCGTAAAAACCTACTGAGTGAGTAATTTTCCTTCCGAATCAAAAAATAGCTCCAATTCGTTCCAGTCGTTATCGTAAACAAACAACTGGTATTGTGGTGCCTTATCCGGGTACAAAAACACATTGGCATTTCCTGTTTGCCAGTTGGCATACTGGCTCTTTTTAAGAGTAGCTTTTACTACGGGCGGAAGATCGTCCGGTTCTATGGTATATTCGCTCCGGAGCCATTTCCCATTTGAGGTAAACCAGGCAAAATAATATATTTCGTCCTGTACAAAAGATACTTTGTACAACTCATCGTTGCGAAACCATTCGGCATCCGTACCGCGATTGTATTTGGTTGCAAAGGCTTTGCTTACCTGCAATGGAATACTTTTCAGCCTGGTTTCCTGGCATTTTGCCTGAACGGCGGAATAAACCGTAATCCAGCAACACAAAAAAACAGTTACTATTGTTTTACTCAATAATACTACCTCCCGTCCTTCTTTTTCCATACTTCCTGATCGGTAAAATCTGAATCGAATTTAATCGTTTTTATTTTCCAAGAACCCATTTCCTTAGGAAAAATATTAACTCATACTTTACTATTTATCAGCTATATGAAGTTTTATTGACAGATATTTTTCACTATTTATTTTTATGAAAGTGATTAAACACCAATTCTGCCTTTGCTTTTCCCACCACTTTTTGCAATTCTATTAACGAAGTTTCCCGGATATTGTTTACCGATTTGAATGTAGTCAGCAATTTTTGGGCGATATTTTCACCTATTCCTTCCACCTGGGTAAGTTCTGTTTTAATAGTTCCCTTTTCCCTGCGTTTGCGATGATGGGTAATACCAAAGCGATGGGCTTCGTCGCGCATCTGTTGGATAACCTTCAGCGTTTCTGATTTTTTATCAAGATACATGGGTAGAGAATCTTCCGGGTAGTAAATTTCTTCCAGTTTTTTGGCAATGCCGATGATGCCTATTTTCCCTCTCAGGTCAAGCTTTTCGAGACTTTTCACTGCCGAACTGAGTTGCCCCTTACCGCCATCCACCACAATAAGTTGCGGAAGTGGCTTTTTTTCTTCAAGCAATCGTTTGTACCTGCGGTAAATCACCTCTTCCATCGAAGCAAAATCGTTGGGACCTTCCACGGTTTTGATGTTGAAATGCCGGTATTCATTTTTATCCGGTTTTGCATTCATAAAGCAAACCATAGCAGCTACCGGATAATCTCCCTGAATATTAGAATTATCGAAACATTCGATGTGGGCAGGCGGTTGCGAAAGCCGCAAGTCCTTCATCATCTGCTGCAGGATGCGTTTGCTATGCCTTTCAGGGTCAACCAAATCTTTACGTTTCTGTTTTTCAAGAATATAATATTTTGTATTCCGCTCCGAGAGTTCGAGCAACTGTTTTTTATCTCCTATTTTAGGGATGATGATTTTCGCTCCGGGAAAATCTATTTTGGGATCAAAGGGAACGATAATTTCTTTAGCATCGCTGCCAAAACGCTGACGGAATTCGGCAATAGCTATGGAAAGCAATTCTTCAGGCGTTTCATCCAGCTTTTTCCGCATTTCGATGGTGTGCGACTGGATGATGGCTCCGTTTACCACCTTCAGATAGTTGGCAAAAGCTGCATTTTCCTCGCTAACAATGGAAAAAACATCCACATTGTCAATGCTAACATTCACTACGGTGGACTTGCTCTGGTAACGTTCCAGCAACTTCATTTTTTCCTTGATAAGCTGGGCTTTTTCAAACTCAAGCACTTCGGCATGGGCTTTCATCTGTTTGATAAGCTGCTGACGAACCGTACTCAGATTTCCACGGATAATTTCCCGAACCAGATTGATGGTTTCGGCATAATCTTTTTCCGTTTGTAGCCCTTCGCAGGGACCTTTGCAGTTGCCAATATGATATTCAAGGCATACTTTAAATTTCTTGCTCCGGATATTTTCAGCGGTAAGTCGGAGGCTGCAGTTACGAAACTGGTACAAATGCCTTACCAGATCGAGCACAGTACGCATGGTTCGCACCGAAGCGTAAGGACCAAAATATTCCGAGCCGTCTTTTACCGGGCTGCGGGTAGAAAAAATTCGCGGGAAAGGCTCCTTTTTGATGCAAATCCAGGGATAGGTTTTATCGTCCTTCAGCATCACGTTGTAGCGCGGACGATACTCTTTAATCAGCGTATTTTCAAGCAAAAGCGCATCGTGTTCGGTATTTACTACGATGTATTGAATATCTGCAATTTTGGAAACCAGAGTCCTGACTTTCCCACTAAGGGAAGCATCCTTGTTGAAGTAAGACGAAACCCTCTTTTTTAGATTTTTGGCTTTGCCTACGTAAATGATTTTCCCGTCTTTATCAAAATACTGATACACTCCGGGTTTCCCCGGCAGGATTTTTACAATTTGTGCAATATGTTCAGAATAATTGCTCACCAATATTTTTAACTATTGAATTCTTTATTTCTGAACCACCTTTAAAACCCAGACATGCTTTCCTGCTTTTTCCAACTTTTCAGGAATAGTCAGTTGAATACCTTGAGGTAATATTTTGTATTTCAAATTTGTGTTGCTTCCCAACATTTTCACTGAACATTTTTTACCTAAAGAAAGATTTTTAAGCGTTACCGGTTCTTTTGGAAAACTGAAGAAGAAAATATACGTTGTGCTACCGTCCTTGCTTTGGGTGAAACGGATATTGTCGCCTACGCCAAAGACTTTGTACATACGGGTTTTGTAAATGGCTTCTCCGTTTATTTTCATCCAGTTGCCGATTTCTTTTAAGCGGTCATAAGCCACCGGGTCAAGCTCGCCGTCGGGGCCGGGACCGATATTCAGTAAAAAGTTTCCGCCCTTGCTTACGATGTCCACCAGCTTTTTGATCAGTTCATCTGCCGGCTTGTAAACATCGTTTGGTACATAGCTCCAACTGGTTGCCATCGTCATGCAGGTTTCCCAGGGATAAGGCAGTCCATTTCCGGGTATTTCCTGTTCGGGAGTCAGATAGTTTTGATACATCCCCGGTACAGCACGGTCAACAACAATTAATCCGGGTTGTTTTTCACGGGCTTTTTTAACGATTCCGGCAATGTCAACATCCTGGCTTTGCGGATTGCGGAACCAGCGGCTGTTTTCGCAGGTATCAGTCAGTTCTTTTATCAGAACGTCTCTTGTTTTCTTCTGCACCCAGCCACCATCCAGCCAGAGGATGTCCACCTTGCCATAATCACTCATGAGTTCATCAATCTGGTTATGGGTATAATCCACAAACTTTTGCCAGCGGTCGGGATGTTTGGTAATGGAATAGTTGCAGTTCCGGTCCACGGCAGGGAAATATTTCCACCAATAATAATCGCTGTGCCAATCGGGTTTGGAAAAATAAGCGCCTATCCAGAAGTTTTCTTTCCGGAAGGCAGAAAAGACTTCCTTCACCACGTTGCTACGTGGATTTACCGAAAAAGGCGTTTTGGTGTCGGTGATTTTATAATCGGTGTATTTGGAATCGAACATGCAAAAGCCGTCGTGATGTTTAGTAGTAAAAACCAGGTATTTCATTCCTGCTTCTTTGGCAGCAATGGCCCATTTTTCGGGATTAAATTTTACCGGGTTAAAAGTGGTTTGCAGTTGTTCGTACTTTTTCACATAATCGTTGTAATTGACCGAAAATTCTTTTTTCCGACCGCCGGCAGCCCAGCTTACATCTTCGGGGCAAATGCTCCAGCTTTCCACTATTCCCCATTGGCTATACGTTCCCCAGTGCATCAGCAAACCAAATTTCAGATCCTGCCAATCTTCAAGACGTTGCTGAATTGCCGGATCGGGCACATATTCCTGGTGCTGGGCATAGGTTTTAAAACTTAAAGTGAACAACAAAATTCCAATTAGCGAAAACTTCCACATACGATTATAATTTAAAACGTTATTTGATTTCTATTCTTTCCCGCAAACGGATATCCTTGCTGGAGCTTCCGATCATGATCCGGAAAAAGCCCGGCTCGGTTACTATTTTCAGGTTTTCATCCAGCAGCGTAAACATCTCCGGAGTCAAAGAAAAGGAAATTTCTTTTTCCTCGCCTGCTTTCAGAAACACTCTTTGAAAAGCTTTTAGTTCTTTTACCGGTCGAACCACCGAAGCCAGTTCGTCGTAAAGATAAAGTTGCGCTATTTCTGATCCGTCGAACTTTCCGGTATTTTTAATTTTAAATGAAATGCTGGCAGATTCTGTGGCACTGATTTGTTTTTTGCTGAGAACGGCATTGGAATATTCAAAATCCGTATAGCTAAGTCCATATCCGAAGGGGAACAGCGGCTGGCCGCTGCCGTCGGAATAATCGTCGCCCCGGCCGGTGGGCTTATGATTGTAAATCAGCGGAAGCTGGCCTTCGGTGCGGGGAAAG
>Ga0265297_10003354_pt1 | contig 29242 bp, 25 predicted proteins | sample Munlanlwell13791_FD_192502 | JGI IMG/M metagenome (GOLD analysis project Ga0265297, IMG submission 192502) | Leachate microbial communities from a municipal landfill in Southern Ontario, Canada - Leachate well 137-91 | ecosystem: Engineered > Solid waste > Landfill > Unclassified | place...
GCAAAGGAAAGTAATCGCCGTTCCTCAAGCGCCGGGCCCTCAGAGGGCCCGGCGCAACTGGGTGGCGGTGCTGTGGTCAACGGCGCTCAATGAGGGACGCCGACCACCTACTTATTTTCGGCGCACCCCGTCAGCCCTTGCCGCCGGGAGAGCCGCCTTTCGATTCGTCCCCGCCGGAGTCGCCTTTGCCCTTGCCGCCGCCGAAGAGTTTGCCCAGGAACTCCTTGATCTTCTCGAGCAGGGCGCTGATGGGGTCCTTGCCCTCGCCCCCTCCGCCCGGCTTGGCCTGGCCGCCTTTGCCGCCTTCTCCGCCTTGCTTGTCCTGGCCGCCGCTCTCGCCGCCCTGGGAGGCCTGCTTGCCTTTGCCCGGGTTCGGCGGCTCCTGCATGCCCTTCATCATCTTCTCGAGTTCCGCGGGCCTGCCGCTGGTGGATTTCGGGGCTGAGGCGGTCTTGGCCTGGCGCTCGGGGGAGCCTGGGGAGCCGAGGGAGGCTTGGAGCTTCTTGAGCTCCTTGAGCGCCTCGCTATCCCCGATTTCCAGCCCCCAGCCGGCGTCGCTGAAGAACGCCAGCGCTGCGACGGCTAGGCCGAAGACCCCGATGGCTTTCATGGCTCCCGGGCATACCGTAACGCGGGCTGTCCCGGAGGGCCATTCCCCTAAGGCCCATGCGCGGAATAGGTCTTAGGGCCTAGACAGGTAGCGCTCCACGAATGCGGCGATGCGCTCGGCCGCGTCCGTCCCGTGCGCGACCGACCACAGCTTGGGCTCGTGCCCCTCTCCCGGGTAGACGGCGAGCTGCGCGGTCTTCCCGAGCCGCCGCATGGCGGTGAACATGCGCTGGGCGTCCTGGACCTCGCCGAAATCGTCCTGGTCGCCCTTGATCATGAGCAGGGCGGCCTGGATCTTGTCCGCCTGGTAGTAGGGGGAGTTCTCGATGTAGCGCTTCGGATCGGCCCAAGGCGGGACTCCCATGCGTCCCTGGCCGCTCTCGCTCCAATTGACGCCGAAGGAGGTGCCGTCCTTTCGGGTCATCCCGTAATGCGCGCCCAGGTCGTAGTCTCCGGAGATGGACACCACGGCCCGGAAGTCCTGCGTGCGCGACGCGATCGCTGCCGCCATGTAGCCGCCGTAGGAGTGTCCCAGCAAGGCCAGGCGTCCGGGGTCGATATAGCCGAGCTCGGCCGCGCGGCGGAGCTGCGGGAGGAGCATGTCCACCGCCTCCCGGACCGGCTGCCCGTCCTGGCGCTTGAGCGGGATGTCGGTGAGCAGCACCGCGTAGCCGCGGCTGGTGAAGAGCAGGGCCGGCACTTGCCCCGCGTCGCCTCCGCCGAACTCTCGCGCGGCATGGCTCAGGTTCACACCGGGGTAGACGACGACCACGGCCGGGAGCTTTTCGCGCCGTTTGGAGCCTACCGGGAGCACGACGGCGCTGCGCACGGTGATCGTGGATCCATCCGGCCGCGGCACCTGCGTCTCGAAGTATTCCGAGACGCCCGTGGGCACGGAATCGAGGCCGGGTTCGATCCGGGTCAAGCGTCGGCTCGAAGAGAGGTCTCCCGGGAACCAGCGGATATCCGGACTCGTCTGGCTGTCGGTGTAGACGGCGAAGAACCCGTCGGTCTTGGAGGCGCGCGCCGTGGAGATGCGTCCGTTCCCTTTCCAGAGCGCGCGGATATCGCCGGCGGACAGGTCCAGGCGCGCGAGGGTCCGCTCCCCGTCCGAGCTTCCTGAGATGAGGCACGCGCCGGGCTCGGGCTGGTAGAACGTCCCATCGCCGGCCCGGAGCACTCCCGGCGAGTCCCAGGGGACCGGCAGCTTCCTGGCCGGGCCGCCGCCGAGGGGGATCGAAGCGAGGCCGTCCTTCGTGCCGACGAGGAGCCCCAGTCCGTCCATGGAGAAGAGCAGCGGATAGGGTTCCAGGCCGCCGAGTTCTGGGCCCAGTTCCTGGGGCGAGGCCGGCTGCCCCCCGCGCAGATCGACGAGCCACGCCTTCCCGTCTTTCCAGTACACGAGGCGGTCGTCTGAGGGGTGCCACTGGTAGTTGTCCTGCCCGAGGAAGTCGAAGGCCTGGTGCTTGAGGTCGCGCGCCACGACCCGGGTGACTCCTCCCGTGGAGGGTACGACCGCGAGGTCCGAGACCATCTCCTCGCCCGTGGAGGCTACGAGCCGATAGACCGAGGTATAGGAGACCCAGCGGCCCGAAGGCGAAACGCGCAGGACGCTCGGGGCGGGGGCCGCCGCGGAGGAGACCAGCATCCTCGTCTTCCCCGTGGCCGCCTCGATCACGGCCAAAGACGAAGCGTTCTCGTCCATGTAGAAGGACTCGGCGGGGGACTTGTCCTCCTTGACGTCCGGCCCCGAGAGCCGCACGATGATGCTTTCCGGCTTCCGGGCGTCGGGGGCGGCCGGCCGCTCCTCTCCGGCGGGGATGAAGACGCGCTTGCCGTCCGGGCTCCAGCGGGGCTGGTCTCCCCACCAGAGCTTGGGCTTGACGATCGTCTTGGATGCCCGCCGGCTTTCCCGCTCGGCAAGGCTGTGGATCCAGAGCCGAGGGCGCCCGTCCTTGTCCGAGTAAAAAGCCAAACGCGAAGAGTCCGGGGACCAGCTCGGCCTCCAGCAGTTCGCCTGTTCCGGGCACGCGTCCCATGTGCGGCCGCTCTCAGTCTCGCTTATGTGGATCCGGGAGCCCTCGGACTCTCCGGGAGTGCCGTTCGGCAGGAACCGCTCATTCGAGCCCGGCGGCGTGAGCACGGCATAAGCGATGAAGCGTCCGTCCGGACTGGGAGACGGGACATCCTGCCTCGTCAGCTGGCGGGTCCGGTAGGCCAGGTCGAACGGGAGCGGCCCCGCATGGGCGGCCGCGCAAAGGAGTACCAGGAGTAGATCCATGCTGGGATGCTAGCGATGGCGTGGACGGGTGTCAAGCCTCCGGCGTGGGACAGTTGCCGGGACCTGGAACCCATGCCGCTTCGTCCCATACGCCTCTGTCTGGTCATCCCGTTTCGGGCTTTACTATGGGTGGAGGTGGCAAGATGATCATCTCTCGAGTCATTCTAGCCGTCGCCGTGCCTCTTTTCGCCCAGGCGAAGTCCGACAAGCTCGTTCAGTCCGTGAAGGCCCGGGCAAAGGAGCCGCCCCCGGTGTCCGGGAAGGCCCAGACCGACCCCTTCCGCCGCTGGGTGAGCTCGGGCAGCTTCGCGGATATCTACGACGACTGCGCCGCCCCGCCGGAGGAACTCCGCGACCCGAAGGACCAGGCCCTGTCCAAGCCGGTCAACGGCAAGAAGATGTGGCGCCGGACCCAGGCCCTCAAGGGAGAGGAGGTCGTCATCGACGGCAACGGCCGCGACGGCTGGGTGCACGTGTCCGTGCCCAGGCAGAGGATCTCCGGCTGGGTCCACTCCAGCGCGCTCGGCACGGACAGCGGCCTGGCCTCCTCCTTCCCGCCGTCGAGCGAGGGGAGCCCGGAGCGCAAGGCTTTCCTGCAAGCCACCAAGGAGCTCGAGGACAAGGGCACGCCCTATGTCTGGGGCGGCACCTCGGAAGCCGGGGTGGACTGCTCCGGGCTCGTGGTGGTGGGCTTCACCAAGATCGGCAAGAGCGGCCTGGTGCCCAGGACCGCGAAAGAACAGTACGCCGGGCAAGCGAAGAAGGGACAGGAGCTCAAACTGAAGGCGGGAGACCTCATCTTCACCGCAAAATCCGGAAGCCCGGAAAGCATCAGCCACGTCATGGTCTACATCGGCGAGGGCAGGATCCGCGAGGCCCAGCAGCCGGGTACCCGCGTGCTCTCGACCGACGCCGCCGGCCGCCTCGGCTTCGCGCTGCAGGACGACATGCAGGTGGAGCAGGGCAAGCCGGGCGGCGGGGGAACGGTCTACTTCGGGACGTATTTCCAGGATTAGGCCAGGTACCTGAAGCCCTTCCCGGGGATGTTCTGTATCCTGTCGGACAGCTCCGGGGGGAGCTTCTTTCGCAGATTGGTCAGATGGGCGTCCACCAGGTGGTCCATGGCCACGGTGCGCCAGAGGCAGGAGAGGATGTACTTCCTGGAGAGGACCTGCGGCCGCTTCTTCACGAGGAAGCACAGCAGCTCGAATTGCTTGACCGACAGGTCCGGGATGAGCTGGTCGCGGAAACGGACGGTGTGCGCCTTGAGATCGATGACAAGGTCGTCGGCCAGCAGCTCGTCGCTTTGACCTTGGTCCAGGCTCAGCCTTCTTAGAAGGGCGCGGACCCACTGGCGGAACTCGGCCGGATGGACCGGCTTGACCAGGTACTGGTCCGCGCCGGCCTCGAACCCGCTCACCTTGTCCTCGAGCTCGGAGCGCCCGGTCAGCATGATGACCGGGGTGGCCGCCAGGGTCTTGTGCGAACGGATCTCCTTGCAGACGTCGAACCCGGTGCCGTCCGGGAGGCTGAGGTCAAGGACCACGAGATCCGGCTTCTCCTTGCGCAAGAGCGTGATGCCCACCTTGGCGCCCTCGGCCTCCAGCACGCGAAGGCCTTCGGCGGTGAGGATGGAGTGGAGCAGGTGCCGCGTGCCCCGGTCGTCTTCGATGATGAGGACGGTCTTGGCCGTTTCCATCCCTCCCTTATTATGAAATGTCCAGGAGCGACTGCAAGCTCCGCCGGGTGGGACAGCTTCCGGGGCGAAAAACAAGAGCGCCGTGGGCCGAAGGCTCGTCGCGGCGGAAGCGGCTCCACGGTACACTGACGGCATGGATATCGCAAGCGTGCTGGCGGTGGCGTTCTTGGCGGCGGCAGTCCGGGCCGAGGTCCCACCCGTCGGCGGGAGCAAGGCGGTCGCGCCTCCGGGCAAGGCCTATACCGTGTACACGGACATCTCCCCGGAGCGGTGCAAGACGGTCGAGGAGAGCCCGGAGTACGACTATGTGCTGCGCAGTTGTCCCGGGGTCGGAGGCTATTCCCTGCAGACGGTCCATGGGGACGAGCGCGACAGCATCACGGTCATATCCCCGGACGGGCAGGAGTATCCGCTGGACTATTCGCCCGTGGTCGCGGGCGCGTTCTCGAGCCTGGGAGCCAAGGCGGAGTGGCGGGTCAAGGACGTCCGAGGCAAGCCCGTGCCGGTCGCGCTCATCGCGCGCCTGACCGTCAGCATCGAGACCGAGGCCGGCCACAAGACGCGGTCCTATCTGGCTGTAGCCAAGATCATGCCGGACGAGGTGTGCGTGACGGATCGCATCGAGCCGTCCAAGGACCAGAACGAGAAGGCGCGGATCGCGGCGGACTCCGCGGCCGATAAGCCCTGCATGAAGGAGGCGCAACGATGAGACGCATGACGGTATCCCTGGCATTGCTGGTCTTGGGCGCGGCGAGGCTCGCGGACGCGGCCGCCATGCAGGAGCTCAGGCGGCTCGGGACCGCGGACGAAAAGAGCATCCCCAGGATCGAGCCCAAGGCGCTCAGGACTCCGGTCGTCGCGCTCAGGATGCCGGACTGGGCGGGCGAGTACGAGAGGCAGGGCGCGAAGCTGACCGTCAAGAAGCTCCTGGGCCAGCGGACGCTCGCGTTCTCTCTTCGGAGCGCGCGGGAGACGGCCGGCGTCCTGGACGCGAGGGGAAGCTCGGTCAACGAGTACGGGTTCGAGAAGGGCGGCTGCAGGGTGAAGATGGGGTTCTCCGTGACGAACAAGGCGTTCGTGGAGGCGAGCAAGGGCTGCGGTGCCGGGGAGGTGAACGGCGTCTATCGGCTGATCTCCCGGGAGGAGCCCGAGGCCGAGTTCGGCGGCTACGAGATGAACGAGGACGGGATGTCCGGCAAGCTCGTGATGAAGAGGCTGGGAAAGGACAGCCGGCACTACGCGTTCGAGATCTACTCGGTGAACACCGTGAGGCACACGCATCCCACTGCCTGGATGCAGGGCCTCGCCACCCTCGAGGGCGGGGAACTCCGCGCGGACGCGGGCGAGGGGTGCAGCTTTCCGATCCGGCGCTCGGCCGACAACGGACAGCTCGTGCTGAAGGGGGTGGCCGAGAACCCGGCGTGCCGCGTGTGGATGGGCATGGGCGCGAGCGTGGACGGCACGTATGTGAGGCGCTAGGAGCGTATCTCTGGTAAAGTAGTTCCTCGATGGATGCGGTCAAGGAGTGCATCTGGACCTTGGTGCCAAAAAGCATTTAAAAAGAGAGCGGTTTTTGATTTTCAATGATGGCGCCATCATTGGATCCGAATTAATGCATAGAAAACAAGAACTTTCTTGTCATCACATCCGGATTCCTCAGAAACATGTCGTGCCGCTTCGTTGACTTGCTTGGGTGGTTCACATGCCCCAGTCGTCTACTTGCGTCGGCGCAAGCGGCTCCTTGTCATGAACACGCTTGGGATTTAAGCACGCGTAAAACAAGGACGGTGGGAGCAAAGGGAACGATTTTACCAACGGCTCAGCGGGTGAGGACCGGCTTGGCCGCCGGGCTCCTGACCTGCGTGTCCCACTGGAAGCCTTCCACCATGTGGTCGAGGCTCGTCTGCGGGGCGACCACCTTCCGGCTGCCGAGCTTCTCCTGAGCTTCCGCCACCCGGGCCGGCGCGCCCAGGGCGCCGGGCCTGCCGGGGCACTCGCCGTTGCGGTCCGCGAGCTCGAACGAGAACGGCTTGCCGTTCGTCGGGTTCTTCTGGATGGCGTCGATCAGGAACGTGTGCTGGACCCCGTCCTTGCCGGTGATGGTCACTTTGTTGAGCGCGTGTCCCCACCCGGGAGCCAGCGAGGAACTGCGGACCGAGTCGCCCAGTTGCGCGGCCAGGTTGTTCACGTAGGTCGAGAACAGCTTGCAGCTTCCTCCGAGCTTGCTTTCGCCCGTGGCCTGGACGTAGCGGTCGGCCTGCTTGGCCAGGCAGCCGGCCAAATCGCGCGGATCCTCGAGTCCCTTGCAGGGTTTTGCATACTCCCGCGCGTCCTTGGCCGGCATCTTGTTCACTGCGCCGTAAGCCCCGAGGATGGGCTCGGCGACCGCGGTGGTGTAGGTCTTCCCGATGGAATAGCCCCATTTCCCGGGGTCGAGGGCCAGTTGGCTGCCCATGAGCTGGTTGTACATCCTGTAGAAGTCCCCTTCAAGGATGCAGCCCTTGTCCATGGTGTTCAGGAAGTTCTGCAGTTCCAGGGGCTGCTGGCTCATCGGGGTAGGGTTCAGCATCTCCCCGAAGGCTGACGCGGGCGCTGCCAGGGCCAGGGCCATCAGGATGTTCTTCATGCTCAAAGGATAGGTCGAGTCCGGGGCATGAAGCTAGACAAACAACCGTAAAACAGAAAATGCTGTTTTTATAAGCACAAATAAGGATTCCAGGACCTGTTTTGACGCCTCTTTGACGGGTCCTGGTCAGACCCGGATCAGCCAGGAGAGCTTGAGGAAGAACAGCTCCCTGACTCGCTTAAGAGGCCCCCGCTCTCTCTCGAAGGACGCGTCGTAGCCCGCGTGGAACGAGGTGCCCGGCGTCAGCAGATAGGAGACCAGGAAGTCCGTGAACCCGGAATGCCCGAGCGTGCTGTATTGGTAGATCGCCCGGGTAGAGACCTCCTTGGTCCATTGATAGGTGAGCTTGGCCCTGTAGATGTTCTCATCGAACACCCGCGCGCCTGACTTGGTGTCCAGGCGGCTTTTGAGATAGGTCTGCTGCAGACTCAGCCGGGAGGTGGGCTTGAGAGTCACCGAGAGATTCCCGTCGATCGTGTTCCCGAGGTAGGGATCCGCCGCATCATAGTCGATGTCCTCTCCCGCGCTGATGAAGAAGTTGGCCACGAGGAAGCTGAACGGCTCGGACCATGCCATGAGGGACGCGGTGTTCTTGTAAAAGTCGACCCCGTTGTAGCGCTCCAGCTCGCTTGGGAAAAGGTTCACGGTGAATCCCGTCTGGAGCGGGAAGTCGAAGCCCACGCCGAAGTAGATGTCCTCGTCCGTCAGGAACCCTTGGTGATCGTAGGTGCGCCAATACCCAGCCATCGGATCCCAGTGCGTCAGGGGGCCGCTGCTGGGCCAGAAGTGGTAGTAGACGTCCGTCCCGGTCTGCCGGATGTCCGTGCGGTTGAAGAAGCCGCTGTCCGCTTGGAACCTCGGATGGATGTCGGTGTAGGCCGCGGCGATCTCCAGGTCGCGCGAATCGCGCGACAGGGACACCTGGTAGGCCGGGCCATTGATGGACCCGACGTCTTCTTTACGGGTGAAGCTGCCCACGCCCTGGACCTTGAGGGTGTAGAGTCTTTTCAGGCGCAGCGCGGCGTCCGCTCCGGCCACGCGGTTGTACTGTCCGTAGGGCATCCGCCTATCGCTGCAGATCAGGCCCACGGTGGATTCCCTCCCGACGTCGGTGTTGAGCCTGAGTATGTTGAAGTCCGAGCCTCCCTGGCTCCGGTCGTGGGCGGACAGGAACGCGGCTGAGAAGAGCCCCTGCTTGCCGGTCAGTTTGGTCCCGTACTCCGGGTCCACGATGGTGCGGGTGTGCACGACCCTCATGGGAGTGGAGAAGAGGTCAGAGCCTTCCATGAAGAAAGGCCGCTTCTCCGCGTAGAACAGGGGGAACCTCTGGTTGACTTGGATCTGCGGCTGATCCGCCTCGACCTGGCTGAAATCCGGGTTGTAGGCCGCGTTCAGGGTCCAGTTCGGGGTGAAGCCGTACATGAGGTTCACGCCCGCGCGCGTGTTCCACGGGCCGACATGGAAGGCATCCTTTTGGTACTCGTAGGGGTCGGCGTTGGAGGCGGTGAACTCAGGGATGATGTCGAGCCGTCTGCCGGGCTCCAGGCCGGTGAGCCCCTTCATGTCCGCCATCTGCGAGAAGAGGCTCCCCTTGGAGGAGTTGTACGGCGGCCAGGAGCCTTTTTCGTTCTTGCGCTGGATATTCCTGCCCACGTGCAGCCGCCAAGGCTGCTCCGGAGCCTTGGCGAAGCGCAGGCTTTTGAACGGGATCTTGTATTCCACGGCATAGCCGTGCTCGTGGATACCGCCCTCGGAGTACCAGACATAATCCGGCGCCTCATCCTCCTGCCCCGCCAAGGAGAAGATGTCCGACTGTATGCCCAGCGGATTGGACAGGAATTCATAGGCCCTGCGCTGGTCGCCGAAGGTGTCCAAGATGACGGAAACCCAATCGTCATCGAAGATCTGGTCCCGAGGGTTGAGTTGGGCCCGGATCTTGGCGGGTTCAGAGTCCTTGGCATCGAACGCCACATACAGGTTGTCGGAGTCGTGGCCCAGGTAGACGACCGTAGCCTCGGTCATGGGCGTCTCCACCCTGGGCGTGAACTGCCGCAGGCCCTCGATCCTGGCGGCCTTTTGCCACGCGGGGTCATCGAGGACCCCGTCTAGCTTCGGGGGGGCCTCCAGATAGGGGATCCGGACGGACGCTCCCGTCTCGGCGCCGCAGACCTGCGGCGCCAGGACCAGGAGGGACAGCAGGAGCGCGGACCCCATGGGACCCTCGTATGCTGCTACACTACCCGGATTGGTTTGGCCGCGGCCACGCAGGCGAGGAGCCGTTCGAACAGCGGCTGCCCCTGCGCCTCGAACCGCACCTGGCATTCCTTGACGTAGAGCGGGTACTCTTCGGGAGACATGCCCCGATACCGTGCCGTCCAGTTCCGCAGGTAATTCAGGAAGCCGTCCATCGGATTGGATATGAGCGCTTCGACCCCGATGCGCGGATCCGCGGCCCATACCGGGTCCTGCGCGGCGAGACCGAGGCGGATGTTCCGGAAAGCCCTGTAAGCCGTGGACCTGGGGACGCCCGCCATGCGGGAGGCTTCGCGCACGTTCAGGCCGAGCTCGAAGCACTTGATGAGGATGAGCCAGCTCCGCGCGGAGATGCTGGGGATGGACATCCAGCGGCCGTCGACGAGGTCGAAGGCGCAGCCGCACTGTCTGCATCCGCAGCGGCCGTTCTTGCGGGCGAAGGTCTCGCGGCCGAAGCAGCGCGGGCACTGAAGGGGCTGCCGGAGGCAGGCCTCGGCGATCCGGGCCTTGGCTTCGGTTTCGCTGAGCCCGAGGAGTCCTTGGAGCTCGGCCAGCGGGGGCAGTATGCAGGCATGGTTATTGGTCATGATCCCTCCTTTATTTGTTGGCCTTCGCCGCTTGTTGTTCGGCGTAGGTGTGCATCTTGGCGGCCAGAGCGCCCACGAAAGCTCCGATGACGAATCCGGCGCAGGCTCCGATCGGACCGCCGAGCGCGAAACCGATGAGCGCCCCGCCCAGGCCGAACATGGCGGCTCCGAGTACGGCCTTGGGGTCGGACGGGGCCTCGTCAGCCTTTGCCTTGGTCTTGTCGGCGTCCTTCTTGGATTTCTTGTCCGTGCTCACGGGCCCTGCCTCGGGAACGGGGACCTCCTTAGTAGACCCGCCGGGCTTCTTGACCCCGGTGCCAGGGGCCCGGTACATGTTCACGGTCAGGTTCGGCGCGGCTCCGGTGCCGGAGACAGTGCCGGACTTCGTCCCGTTTCCATCCCAGCCCCGGCTGGCATAGGTTTGTTGGGTCAGCCTGCTCGCCTCATCTAAAGAAGAAGATCGGGTCTGGCACATGGCAAGCGGGGGAAGGGCGGCCAGACCCAGAGCGGTTGCGGCTGCGAGGATCTTCTTCATGCTATGAGGGTAGCCCGGATCGGGCAGATGAAGCCAGGCAAACGTTTGTCAAGGGTAAAATGCTTATTTTATAAGCACAAATAAGAAACCGCGGCCGGCTTTGACGACGCTTTGACGCGACCCTGGGACAGTCCGAGGGACAGTCCCAGAGACAGCTCGTAGAGCTCCTTTCTCAGGGCTGAGGCGGCCTTTGGATGCTTCTCGTTGATCGAGCCCCATGGATACAATCATGGGATGACATTCTCCCTGATCCTTCTGCTCTCAGCCTGGACAAACCCTGCCTGGAGCCAGGTCCAACCCGATGTGATTTATGGAGAGGACGGCCGCCTGGACCTCCATCAGGTCCAGAACCCGAAGATCGTGAAGATGGCCGAGTGCACGGTAGCGCTCTTTAAGGAAGACCGCGTGAAGATCGACCCGGAGCGCAAGGTCGCGGTCTTGACCACGAAGAACTACGGAGAGGCGCGCAGGCTGTGCCCGGAGGAGCCGTTCCGGGACCAGAACGTGGGCGCCTTCTGTTCCGGTTCGTTGGTGGCCCCGGCCACGATCATGACCGCGGGGCATTGCGTGAAGACCGAGGCTGACTGCAAGGCTGTGAGGTTCGTATTCGGCTTCGGTATCCCCAAGGCCGGGGCCGGCACCCCGGCGGAGCTGCCGTCCTCCCAGGTCTATGGCTGCGCCGCGATCGTGGCCCGTGAGCAGGCCAACTCAGGCCCGGATTGGGCCTTGCTCCGACTGGACCGGCGGGTGACGGACCGCGCACCGCTCAAGCTGAGCCGGGACGGCGCGCCTGCCAAAGGCACGCGGCTCTTCGTCATCGGACATCCTGCCGGCCTGCCCACCAAGTACGCGGGCGGGGCCGCGGTGCGCGACCCGAGCCCCAAGGGCTACTTCGTGACCAACCTGGACACGTACGGGGGGAACTCCGGGAGCGCGGTGTTCAACGCGGTGACGGGCGAGGTGGAGGGCATCCTGGTCCGGGGGGACCTGGACTACGTACTGGACCAGGAGAGGAAGTGCTTCCGCTCGAACAGGGTGCCCGAGGACGGGGGCAGGGGGGAGGATGTGACGGACGCGTCCATCCCTGGGGCGCTCATCCCCAAGGATCCTCCCGGCCCCGCGTATTCCGAGCTATTGGAGCTGACTAAATGACGCTATTGAGCCTCTTCTTGACTGCGGCCTTCGCCGCGGCGCCGGACATCCCGGCGGCAGGGCCTATCGATGTCCTGGATATCCAGTTGTCCCAGGCCGGGTACACGGTCGCCGGCAGGGGAGATGTCTATGAGGTCCCTTACGTGGAGATCCGGATGCCGGTGGGCTTCACCATCACTTCCTTCTGCAGGAAGCTGCCCATGATGAGGGACAGGTTCGAGCTGTGCCGGAGCAGGCTCTCCTCCTTCAACATGATCGAGCCCAATTATGAGAAAACAGCCACCTCGTCCGAGCCTTGGGCCATCCTGGCTGACAAGCTCAAGATCCCCCTGGACTTGGAAAAAGAGCCCAGGGTCTTCCCGGAGAGTGATCCTGCTGTGGCCGGCCACGCCCAGTTCATCCTCATCGACATCGCCAAGGGCTATCTCGGCCTCTACGAGAGGGGGACCCTGGTCCGCACCTTCCCCGTCTCGGCCGGAGCCGGCGGCCACCAGACTCCCAGGGTCGCGTTCACGGTGGACAAGAAGGACGCGAACCATTACTCCAGCATCTACGGGAGCTGGATGCCGTGGGCCATCCACGTAAGCGGCGCGTACTGGATGCACGGAGGGGTGCTGCCAGGGGTGGCGGATTCGCACGGCTGCATCCGCATGATGATCCCCGACGCGAAGGAACTCTTCGGGCTGGTGAACGTGGGGGCCCGGGGCCGGATCCGTTGAGTTATCTCATTCTCCCGTCGGCGGCCTTGAGCGAAGAGCCGGTCTTCGTCCTGGCGCGTCCGTAGAGAACGGCCAACTCACGCAGAGTCGTTTCGGCCAGGCGTTTCTGAGCCCTATAGTGGTCGACGATGCACCGGAGGGATCTTTCCTGGACAGCCGGGCTCGACACTCGCCGCATGACGCTTCTGATCTTGCGCACGTGAGTTTTCACATCCGACGCGAGTCTTTCGCAATCCGGGCGCACGGCCCCTTGGGGACACGATTCTCGACAAATCCCGCAATGGATGCATTTTTCCTCATGGATCCAGGCCTTCATATCCTCTCTTATCGAGATCGCCGTCGCCGGGCATAGCCCGACGCAGACCGTGCAGCCGCTGCAAAGTTCCGATTTGACCCAAGGCATACCGTCTCCTCTCCCGACTTCAGCACATCTCCCGTTGCGCCGTGAGCCTCCTCACTGAGCCGGCCATGCCTCCATCACTTTGGACCCCCGCTCACATCGGCGGCGGGCATCATGGAGATCGCGGAGTTCGGGCACGCGGCGACGCAGGCCCCGCATCCCGTGCATCTTGCCTGATCCACGACGGCGATATCCGAAAGGCTTATCGCTTTCGAGGGACAGATCGCCTCGCACGCTCCGCAGCCGGCGCAATTATCGGAATCGACTCGGGCAACGTTCCGCCGCCTCGCGCGATCTGGCGCGCCATCCGGGACGGGCCGCGGGGACGACGGCGGGTCGCCTTGCAACCGGCGACGTCCCCTCCCGGCGCCCCGCCCTTGTCCCAAGCCCCCCCGACGCCCGCCCCAGCCGCTTCCCGGTCCGCCGCCCCACCGCGGCCCCGTCCCGTCTCCTCCAGGCATAAAACCTCCTCAACGTTTTCCGACGCGACGAAACGACCGCGCAACCGCTATTTCTTGCGCGACAGGACACACCCCTCAGGCTAGACCTTGGGACTCCCTCCGCCGCCTCCGGCTTCCAGAGCCGAGATCCGGTCCTGGATCGCCTTGAGCTCTCCTCCAAGCGCCTCAGCCTGGCCGCGCAGCGAGCTCAGTTCCTCACCGGGAGTCATCCCCTGGACTGGCCCCCCCGCATAATACCCGGGACCCCATCCGCCGTGAAAGCCGAAGCCCCCGCCCCCGCCCCCGCGCCGCCAGCCTCTTCCGCGTCCGCCGCCCCAGCCCATCCCACGGCCCCGGCCCCCGCCGACGGCATAGCCGGGCGTGGCGGAACCCGTGCAGTGGCCCAAGCCTCGCCCTGTCCTTGGCCCCATCCCCATCGGGCCCGTCCTATCTCCTCCTGGCATAATACGCGCCTCCTTGATCGTTGCCCTGTCATCGCCGACCCCGGGCAAAGGGTGCGTCACCCGCATTTTATTAGGAATGGTTACCATTACCAATATAACACGCCGCACGCGTTTTGTCAATACCGCGCTTCAACATGCCGCGCTTCAACATTGTCAGCTAAAATTCAGGGGAATGCGCCGTTCCCTTCCGCCGTCGATGCCTATTGCCGGGTCTCGATCCATACCAAGCCCATGTCGGTCAACTACGCCAATCCGGGCGATTGGCTCAGCGTACGATGCTATCCCTTGAACAACGGGATGACCGAGCTCGGGTTCTGGCGTGAGGATAGACTCCTCGACGTCCAGCAGCTCAAAACAGCAGACCTCAAGGGTGTGCAGTTTTGAACTTCAATCAGCGCACTTTTGGAATTTCCCCGACATACCTGCCGCCTGCGGGGGAGACATCCTTGCCGCCGAATCAATATTATTTGTAATATATATTGATAATTGAATTGATTATGCAGCGAAGGGGAAGGAATCGCATGGGCGCCACGGCAACGACGGGGTGGGCCAAGCTGCTGAAGGCAATAGCTCATCCGACACGCCTGACGATCCTCCGGGAGCTGGCCAAAGGAACGAGATGCGTCAATGACATCCGGGAGTTGGTAGATCTTCCGCAGCCGAACGTCTCGCAGCACCTTGCCTTGCTCAAGAAGGACGGACTCGTGATATCCCGCAAGCAAGGGGCGCGTCGGTGCTACTCGCTGGCCGATGCAAGGCTCATCAGCGGGATTTTCGCGGCCCTGGGGCCTCGGTCATGAAGCATGTGGGACACGGGAGGTAGTCAGATGCCGGATTACAGCTACGTCTGCAATAAGTGCGGGTCCTTGTTCGAGTTCAAGGCTAAACCTGAGGAGTTCGAGACCGGCCTCGTCGTGATCTGTCCGAAATGCGAAAGCAAGGAGACGACCAGGGCCTCCAAAGGGTTCGACAAAACGTTCGGTCGGTCGGGGACTTACAGGTACAGCGACGCCATGGACCGGATGGTCAAGATCTCCGGCGCGATCCCCGGGCTCGGCAAGTGCCCCACCTGCTCTACGGGGACTTGCGGTCTATAGACCTAAATAAGGAGGCTGCCGAATGCTGCGAACGAATCTCAAGCATCTCGAAACTGACGCGGAGACCCGGGAGGTCCTGGCGAACAACGAGAATGTCGTGATCTGCTGCGGAAGGATGGGGCCTATGTGCATCCCCGTCTACTGCGCCATGGAGGAATTGGAGCGCGCGTATCCGCACGTCGCGTTCAGAGACCAGGATTTCGACATCCCCGCGGCGCACTTCATCAGGGGGCTCCCGGAGTGCGCGAATTTCATGGGCTTGCCCTTCACCGTATACTTCAAGAACGGCAAGGCCAAGGCGGCGACGACCAGCCTTCAGACCAAGGCGCAGATGGTCAGGATGCTGGACAAGACTTTCGGCCCGCAGCCATCGACGAAGGAGTCGCCTAGTTCGCGCGCGTCCGGGGCCTCGGGCCACGCCTCTCCCCCGAGGCGATGATGGGGATCAAGAAAACCGATCCGGTCGAAGATATCATCGAGAAGTATCCTGAGGCCTACGGGTTCTTGCTCAACAGGGGGCTGCAATGCGTGCAGTGCGGCGAGACCGTATGGGGCACCCTTGAAGAGTTCCTCCAGGGGAAGAACGTCGCCGACATCGACGGGTTCGTGCGCGAGATGAACGAACAGGTGAAAAGCGGTCCGGGAAAGGGGGGCCGCGATGCTAGAATAGTCTGCGGCAGCCGAGAGAGGCGGACACCCATGACGATTCGCGGGAATTACGAACGGATGAGGGCCGATGTTCCCGGCCATGTCGCCATCGTCGCGGCGGCCAAGACACGCACAGCCGATGAGGTCAGGGAGCTCATCGACGCGGGCCTCGGGGATGTCGGCATGAATTATGTCCAGGAAGCCGAGGACCTGCGCAGGAGCCTCGGCCGCGATGCGCAACGGGTCCGCTGGCACCTGATCGGGCATTTGCAGACCAACAAGGTCAACAAGGCGTTGAGCCTGTTCGATGTCATCCAGACCGTGGATTCCTTGAAGCTCGCCCGCGCGATCAGCGCTAGGGCGGAAAAGACGACACCCGTTCTGATCGAGATCAACAGCGGGCGAGAACCGCAGAAGACCGGCCTCCTGCCGGAAGATGCCGAGCGGACCGTCCGTGATATCGCGCGTCTGGGAAAGATCTCGATCAAGGGGCTCATGACCATGGGACCGCGCTTCGGCGACCCCGAGGATGCCCGCCCCTATTACCGGGAGATGAAGCGGCTCTTCGACCACGTCGGGTCATTGCGCATCCCGGGCGTCGAGATGGGCGTCCTTTCGATGGGCATGTCCAACGCCTACCGCGTGGCGATCGAAGAAGGCAGCACCATGATCCGTCCCGGGACCATCCTATTCGGGGAACGGGCGTCTCCCCGCAGCGCGAAGCCCGCCCAGGACGGCCTCGCGGAGCTTTGAGGTCCGGATGCAGGTCGCTCTCTGAGCGCCCTTCGCCTATCCCTAGGGGCCTTAGCCGCCCCGCTCGGGGACCAATTCCCTATGAGCAGCTTGACTCTCCCTTGCCACTCCTATCAATGCCAGCAGCCCCTGCGCCAGCTTGTCGTCCGCGAGCGTCCGGCCCATGCGGCCCAGGGTGTCGAAGAGGCGCCTGACCGGCGAGGATGCCCGCATCGATTCCGCGATGAACCGGGCCGCGTTCTCGAGGCTCTCGGAGGCTGAAGCGACTTCCTTGTTCGCTGCCGCGACCAGGAGCATGGCCGGGTCCTGGGGGGTCTTGAGCGCCTCTTCCCCGAAGAAGCCGACCAAGCCTTTCCTCTCATCGTTGAACACCGTCCTGAAATAGGGGAGCCCGAGCAGGCGCATCAGGTTCCTCGCGTTGAGCCCCGCCACCACCGCCGGAAGGGTCGCCTGCGAGTAGATGAACTCGAACACGTCCTGGGGCACTGTCCCGGTCAGCAGGACCAGTATCTCCCCGGGACGCAGGTCCTGAAGCCTCTTCTCGACCGACGGGTCGGTGACGGGCAGCACCTCCACTCCCGGCATCCGTTTCAAGGAACCGGCCTCGATGTCAGAGAACACCGGGACCACCACGCCGCGGCTCGGGCGGGCCAGGCTCACGGCGCGCAGGAGCGAGCCGAGCTTGGCTGTCCCGTTCTGCAGGCCCACGCCGTAGACCGGCATGAGCTCATGACGCCCCGCCGTATCGAAGACCGCGTTCAGGCCCTGGAGTTTGGCTGAGCCGGGCAGCTGCCGCGCCAGGAACGCGCGGGGATCGGCCCTTTTCGGGATGTCGTAGACGTAGCCCAGGCGCGAGAGGTGATCCAGGCTGGCGACCCGCGTCTGCTCCTCTTGCGTGATGATGGCCTGGCCGAAAGACCAGTTCATGGGCTGGAGCTGGAGCAGGTGATGCACGCCCAGCTCAGGCAGATGGCGCGGCAGGAAGTCCTCGTCCGCGCCGGAGATCCCGACCTCGAGACGCTGCGGCGGGGAGGCTGTGAAGCGGGAGAAGCTGAGAGCCGTGATCCCTCCGTCCAGGGCCTGCGAGTCAGGGCCGTCTTCCCGGAAGCCTGGGAGCAGGTAGGGGAGCTTGCGCTTGACCGAGTCCTGGTATACCGCCTCGATGCTTCCTTTGTAGCCCAGTTCCCGCAGGCGCTTGATGACAGTGGCGGAGGCTGCCTGATGCCCGTTGCCCGGCGCCGGGGAGATGAACACGCGGATCACTTCCTGCTTGGACAGGAAGCCCCGGATGGAGGCGAGCCCCTGCGTCTGCTGGCCGGTTTGGACCGGCAGGGCGGGGACAGGGACCGGGGTCTGCGGGAGCTGTATCCCGGCGGTGAGGACAAGGGCGAGTATCATGACAGCAGCCGTCGGAGCAGGGAGAAGGGGTGCCTCTTCAGATACAGCGAGCGGACCTCGCCCTCCATGACGCGCATGAACGAGGACTCGTCCACGTAGCCCTCCCCGTATAGGATCAACAGGCCTTTCATGGCCCCGAAGATGTAGCGCCGGTCTATGACGAAGCCCGCCTCGGTGAGGGCCGTGAGGATGCCGATGAGCCGGTCCGAGACTTTCTCCTCCGATAACGCCTGCCGCAGGTCCGCGCCGCCGGAGGGAACCGAGCTCCCAGGCTTCGTCATGAGACGCGCCTGCCGGATGATCCCGTCCACGTCGTGCGCCTGCACGGCCCTCAGGAACTCGGCAAGCACCAGGCGGGGATCCTCCTGGAACCAGCCCTTGGGCTGGAAGTCCTCCAGTTGGCCGAAGTCGATGGCGTAGATGGTCTTGGTCTCCGGGTCGATGAGCCAGTTGCCCTTGTGCCGGTCCGCGTCGAAGGTCCCGTAGCGGAAGAGCATGGCGAGAGAGGCCCGGACCAGCAGAGGGCCCACCTCGCGCCGCTGCTCCTCGGTCAGCTGGTCGAACGGCATTCCCTTGGCGAGGTCGTAGAACGCGATCTTGTCGGAGAGCGGCATGCCCTCCACGGTCTTGGGCACCTCGAAGCTCCAGCCTTTGAGGGTCCCGGCCTCGGCCCTGTTGTAGCGGCCCAGCACCCGGCGTGCCCGGTCCGTACGCTTGGCCTCGAGGGAGAAGTCGATCTCCTCAACGAGCTGGCCCCGGAGCGCCTCGATGAGGGTGGCCAGCATGCGGGACTGCTTGACGAGGTCGCGCCGCTCGAGCTCGTCGAGGAACCTGCGCCCCAGCTCCAGGTTGGTCTGTATCTGGTTGGAGATGGGCCCGGGCTGCAGGACCATGACCACCTTCCTCCCGTCCTTGAGCGGGGTCCGGACCACGGTCTTCACGCTCGCGCTGCCCATGATCTTCTCAAGCCCGACGATCTTCTCGCGCTCCTCGGAGGTCATGAGGGCGTCCATCCTGTCGTAGATTTCGTAGCGGGACATGGGGGGAGCGCGGTCCTTGAGGTGCCGGGTCTCAGCCGCGATCTTCGGGCCGAAGAGCTGCCAGATGGAGGCCAGCTGGCCGAACTTGATGCCCACGGTGCCGAAGACCTCGAATAGGCTGGCCACCGTTCCCTTGTCCTGTGCCGCCTGGCTGAGCAGATAGGCCAGGCTGGGCGCGATCTCGTGCGCCGGGATGATGGAGAGATAGCTCAAGAGCAGGCTCTCCTCCACGCTCCCGGGCTCGTATTTCAGGAAGCCCTGGACGAGGTTGGAGGGGTAGTCCGGTCGGGTCATCAAGGCCTGGTTCCCGGCGGTGAGCACCACTTCGATGAGGGGGATGCGTTCGGTCGGGGCCGAGTCGCGCAGGTAGAGCTCGATCTGCAGCTTCAAGGCCCTGGCGATCCCGCGTGCCTTGTCCTCCAGCACGGCCCGGTTCGTGTCGCGTTTGCGGCGGCGGCCTTCGCTCTCCTGGATCAGCTTGTCGAGCGCCTGCTGGAAGAGCTCCTGGAGCACCTCTTCGGGCAAGCCGCTCTTGGACGCGCGGGGGTCCATGAGATACTCGAGGAAGAGCTTCCTCCTCTCAGCCGACATCCTGTGGATCCCGCTGGCGATGACCGAGCCCGCGTTGACCAGCAGGGGGTTCTCGCGCTTCCAGTTGGACGTCTTCTGGTCCTCGATGAAGGCGAACAGGTTGGCGCCGGCGAGCTTGAGGCGCCAGGAGAGCTGCTCGATGAACTTGTCCTTGGCCAAGGACCCCTGCGGAGCCATGAGGTTCAGGTCCGAGACCAGGGCGAAGACCTCCTCCTTCGTGAAAGAGGGAGCGGCCTCGAGCTTCGCGATCCTGGATTCGAGCACCCATTTCGCGAGCTTCAGGCGCAGGTCGTGCGATTGGATGCGGTCCTTGATGAGCACTCCCTTGACCCAGGTCAGGTCCCCCCGCCTCTTGCCCAGCGCGGGGAGGATCTTCTCCTTGAACCATTCGTCCGTGCCCTTGGACGCCCCTGTCTGCGTCAGGGTCAGGAAGGACGACAGGGTCTCCGGCATCCGCTGGGTCAAGGAATCCCGGAGCTCCTGGATGTTCGGGGTGTTGGAATGGGCCCGGTCCGCCTTCAGGCCCAGCGGGACCGTGAGCAGGGCCGCGATCCGCCGGGCGTCCCCTTCCTCCCGGAGCAACTGCGGACTGACATTGTCCAGGAAGTCGAAGTAGTCCGAGAGGGAGTAGACCCCGTTGTCGCGCTCATACGCGACCTTCGCGAGAGGAGGGTAGTAGGGGCTCGCCCTGAGCTGGGAGACCAGGTCGCTGAGCGAGGAGGCGGCCCCGTTCTTGATCAGGATGCCGGAGATCTCCTGCACGGATTCCTTCCGGAGCTGGGTCCATCGATAGAACGCTTTGTTGACGAGCTCGTTCTGCTCCTCCGTGAACTCCTTGCCGCGCAGGAAAATGAAGCGGAGCAGTAGGATTTTCTCCTCCTTGCTGAGCCCGGCGGATCGGTCCACGGCCTTGGCCAATTCCAGCACTGAGAGATGCCCCTCCTCTGCGTTGTGGGAGGAGGCCTTGGCATTGACGGCCCAATACTGGCCGAACTTCTTCTCGAGCTGAAGGAGCCTTCCCGCGATGTGCTCCGGCGTCCATTCCTCGTGGCGCGGGGAGTCGAATTCCTCCAGCATGGACGCGCGGTAGACCTCGTTGCGCAGGGACGCGTCGTTGGCCATGATCGTGAGGGCCAGGGTGATGGAGCCGACGTATGCGTCGCCGCCGGTCGCCCTGGAGCGGGCCGCCAGGATTCTCTTGCCGTGCTCCGGGCGGTACCAGACCGGCATGGGGTGCTTTGTTTCCTCTGCCCATGGGTCGATGAACTTCTGGGCATAGAGTCTTTTGACCGGAGGATACTTCGTCCCTGAGATCATCGAGCCAAGGCGCGCGAAGAAGGTGGTGAACACGGGCAAGGCCTTCTTCTTCCCGGCATCCGCCTCCTTGCGCTGCCTCCTCCAGTCGGCCTCCCTCTCCTCCTCGGACCGGAGGAGCTTGTCCACCTCCTGGCTGATCTGGTTGCGGAGCTGCGTCTTGTCCAGGTCCAGGATCTCGGCGACGAGGTCCCAGTTGATGGACCGGTGGTTGTAGTCGGAGCCGGCGTCCATGAGCAGCTCCTGGACGGCGAAGAAGCCGCGCCGCTCCCAGAACCAGCGCGCATACTTCTGCAGGCCTTCCCAGATGCCCACGGGCTCGGCGAGGTTGCCCTTGGCCAGGATCCGCAGCTCGCGGATCATGCGGGTCATTTTCCGGTTCTCCTTGGTCAGGGTCTCGTAGCTGGCGTCGCTCTTGAGGAAGAAGGGCATGGCGAGCGCGGCTGCGGCGCTGCCCTGCGTCATGGCCATGAGGCGGTCCTCTCCCACGGCCTTGGCGAGCCGCTCCTGGAACTCGGGCAAGAGCTTCCTGAGCAGGGCCAGGCTCCGGATGTCGATGACGGAGCTCCGCGGGGTCGGGTCCTGGACGGATGCCCGCTGCGCCTCGGCATCCGCGAACGCGGGCCCGTACTTGTCCGCGAGGACCATGGGGGGGATGAAGTCCTGGAGCTTGGCGACCTTCTCCGGGATCTTGGGCTCATCCACGACCCTGAACATCTCGGCCGTATACTCGGAGTCGTAGTAGAACCAGATCGTGGACAGGGACTTGGAGTGGACCGGGAGCTTCAGGAGCTCGGCGCTGTCCGCGTAGGGGGAGAGGGCTTTGCCGCGCTTCTGCGCGTCCCAGACCTCCTGGACGATGCCCTTCTTGAAGAGGAATTTGAACGTATCGATGAGTTCGCGCTTCTGCTCCGGCGAGACCTCGGTCTTGCTCTTCTGCAGCTCGGCGAGCTGCGCGTCCAGGGCGAGGATGAGGCGGTTGAATTCCAGGACCTGCTGCTCTTCCGGGAGGCTGGAGTTCATCTTGAGCCTGGACAGGGTGGCTGAGAGGTCCTTGGGACTCCGCCACGGCAGGGCCCCGGCTCCGGCGCCTACGGCTTTGAGGTCCCTGGAGACGCCCGGGCCGTTGAACTCGTCCGCTCGGAAGGGCCGGACCGAGTGGTTGTCTCCGAGGCGCAGGCGGGTGAGGGTAAGGGCCATGCGCAGGATGGTCATGCGCATGGAATCCTCGGGGTGCGAGCCGATCGCGGCCTCGAGCACGTTTGAAGCCTTGTAGACATCGAGAGTCCTCTCCATCGCGTCGAAGAGGGCGCGCTCCGGCAGGTCCGCGGCGCGAAGCAAAGCGGTGCCCTCGATGTCCGCGCGCACTTCCTGCGCCTGGCTGCCGCGCTGGCCGTATTCCTTCTCGATGGAAAGATACTCCCCATGGTCGTAGATCACGAGCCTGTCGAGCGGGTGCGCGAGCTCGTGCGCCAGGATGCCCGCCAGGCGATGGGCCCCTTGCGCCAGGTCCCCGTCCGGGTCGAAGAGCTTGCGCAGCATGGCCGTGGTGACGAAGACCAGGTTGCTGCTCACGCGAACCCCGGTCGAGCGCGGGGTGTAGACGAAGGCGTTCGCGAAGGGCGCGCTCAGGATGAAGATGTTGTTGATGGGCACGTAGGTCTTGCCGATGAGCTTCTCCTGCGCGTCGGCGATGCGGCGGAAGACCTTGTCCGCCAGGCCGTAGAGATGGGGGGCCTCCCCGCGCTTGACGACGGCTCCCATCTCCCGCTCGACCACGCGGAGCTCCTCTTTGAGGCTCTCGGAGAGCACCGGCTCGACGAGCTTCGACTCGGGGAGAGGGTCTCGCGCGGCGACGGATGGGGCCTGCGCCCCCCCCGCGCCGGACTCGAAACCGCCTCCAGCGGCTTGGCTCGCCTCCTCGAACGAGGCGGCGGCGCCCATCTTCTTGATGGACGAGGGAAGGCCCATCTGGCGAAGGGTGGAAAGCGCTGGCATCTCTTTGGAATGGGTTTCGGCCTCGGGCGATGCCGCAGGGGATCCTTTCGAAGCGGGTCGACTGTGGGCGCCCACAGTCGGCAGCGATGCCGGCTGCCGCTGCTCGGCCGCTTCTCTGGGCTGGACAGCGGAAGGCGGGAGGGAGGGAGCTTGTCGAGGCTCGGCTTTCTGCTCAAGGGGAAGAACGGCCTGTCCCGCACCGCGGATGCGGTACGGCACCGTATCACTCCGGAAGACGTTGGGCACGTGTGACGGAGACAGCGCCTGTTGAGGCGTCATGGATGCAGTCGCCTGGACTTTCGAGACAGAGGGAAGCAGGGATGCGACTCCCACAGTAAGAGCCAGCGGCGAGGCCTGCGTCTGGGAGAGCGCGGGGCCCATCGGCACGGCCAGGGGCGGCACATTGCCCAGGCCCTGCCCGGCCTGGGCCGCTGCGGACGCCTGCTGTGCCAGGAGTTCGCACGGCCGCAGACAGGGGGTCAGAACGATGAGCGTTGAAAGCGAAGGGGCGAGGATTTTCTTGATCATAAGCTTATAGCGGCTCCTCCAGGCATTTCTTCACGTCCGCGGCCATCCTCTGATAGGGCTCCGCCGCGATCTTGTCGAAGAGCGCCCGGTATACGTCTTTTCTTTGAAGCCCGGATCCGGGATCGAGGCCGGCGAGCTTGTAGACCGCCTCCGGTATCTCCTGCTGCAGATGGCGGTCCTTCTCCTCGAAGAAACGCTCCCGCGCCTTCGGGTCCCTCCAGAAGTCGTCGGACGGCTGGAAGTATTGGTTGATCTTGTACACGCCTGGCAGGCCTCCCGCGGCCGCTGTGCAGAAGGCGGCCCGGTACTCCGGCTTCAGGACGACCGGGCCGGACGACCCCGGGGCCGCCTTGCAGGACACGGCCGCTTCCTGCAGCCATTTGTCCGTGAGGTGATCCAGGCTGCTCACGGGGTCGTTGTTCGGGTCCTTGGTGAAGCTCTTTCCAAGCTTCTGCCGCATCTCGCCGAGCGAGGCCCCGCCCGAGCCCAGGGTGGCGCTGCCCTTGGGGTAGACGCTGGCGTTGTACGGGTTGGTCTTGCTGACCGCGCAGACGCGGCCGTCCGGGGTCGTCAGCTCCAGGAGTCCCCCGGAGTAGCATTGCGAGCCCATGACGCGGATGCTGACGGACTTGTCCAGACAGCTCCGCTGAAGGGCATCCTTGATGGACGATATGGGGATGTCGTCCGAGCCGAAGTTCTTGTCGAAGAACTCGCGGCTGTAGTCGGACTTGGCCGCGGCCATCAATAGATACCTCGCGATGGCTTTGGCGGCATCCTCGGACGCCTTGCCGCGCGCCGGGCCCTCCGCGGTCCTTTGCACTCTCAGGAGGTCCACGGATTCCGCCGCGCGCCGCCAAACCCTTTCGGCAGCCTCCGGATCCTTGATGCCGAGCGAGGCGGCCAGTTCGGTCAGGAGTCCGCGAGCGATCCCCTGCCCGGCGAGCTCGGCCTCGATGAGCTTCTTGACCACGGACAGCACGGCCGCGACCTTGTTCGGGTCGTGCTTGCCGAGGTCCGCTGCCTTTGGGTCTTTCGGCTTCACTTGTTGATAGGCGATGATGGTCTGGGAGGGGTCGCGGCTCCCGTGGCCGCTCGAGTGGCTCCCATGGCCGCTGAAGGCGAGGGCGAGCTTGTCCCCGTCCTTGAGAGAGCGGCATTGCGTCTCCAGCCTGGAGAGGAAGGCCCTGGCCGAGGCGCGCTGGCTGCGGATGCCGTTGAACGATTCTTCCCCGGACCTGTGGAAGATGTTGCCTTCGAGCTCGTAGCCCCTGCCTTGGAGCAGGTCCACGAAGGATTGGACCTCGGCCTTCATGCTCTCGTCTTTGCCCGCGGAGTTCTCCTGGAGGCTGCCGCCTCCGTTGAAGAGCAGGCCCACGCTGCGGGCCTGGACCGGGAGCAGTCCCATCGCCGCGATCAGCGTGGCCAGCATCGTGCTCATGGCCATAGCATGCGCCTGGAATGGCTGAGGGACCAATGGCTTAAGTCCGGCCCCCGGCTTGGGCAACGCGGCCCGGGGACTGTCCCAGGGCCGCGGAGCGCCGGGGATGGAGCGAGAGCGACGTCAAGACCGCCCCTGCCGTGACCACGATGGCGATGCCCAGGAGCAGGCGGCCGATGGAGAGGACCGCGGCGAGACCCGGGAAGAGGCGGGCGGCCCCGACGGCGGCGAAGATGGGGATCATGCACGCGATGCTGGCTGTCATGAGCCATTTCGACGCCTTGCGGTAGCCGTCCGGAGTCAGCGTCTGGGAATAGTACGCCATCCATTTGTTCATGCCCAGGGTGAGAAGTCCTCCCAGCAGACCGCCCAAGGCGAATGTCAGCGAGGGGATGCCGAGCATCGCGGACCATGCGAAGGCCGTCCCGGCGGCTCCGGCCAGGGCCGTCGAACCCCTGCGGCCGAGCAGCCTGTCCGGGAGCAGGCAGAGCGTCGCCCCGAGAGCGGCCAGCCAGGAGCCGATGTTGTAGAGGCCGAGCAGCGTCCCTGCCGCCCCTTGCGAGGAGAATACCCCGAGGGCCAGGGTCGTGGCGAGCACCCCGTACATCATGAAGTGGAGCCAGCGGAGAAAGACGAGGGGGAGGTAGTCCAGGAGCTTGAGTCCCGCCCCGGGCGGCATCCGGGACTGCTCCGGCCGTCTCCAGGGTTCGCGCAGCTCGATGCCGGCGTAGAGGGCCGAGGCGAGGACGGTCCCCGCGCTGGAGACCGCGACCATGCCGCTTCCGCCCAGCCAGCCGAGGAGCGGCACCGCGGCGAACATGGACATCGCGATGCACGAGATTTGGAACCACTGGTGCGCGTAGTTGAGCGCCAGCTCGATCTTGCCGGGGGCCGCGGAGCCTATCATCAGGCGCGGGAGAATCCCCTCCGCGATCCCGCGGCTCAGGCCGTAGACCGCCCCCCGCGCCCCCGCGAGGAGCAGAAGCGACGCGAAGAGGACGGCGGGAGGGGCGCCCAGCGCGGCGGCGCAGGCGAGCGGAAGCCCGGCCAATCCGAGCCCCAGGACCGCGTAGGTGTGGACCCGATGGGGGGCGTGGCCGCGCATGAGGAACGAGCCGCCCCACGCGCCCGCGATGCGCATCAGGTAGTCGAATCCGGTGACCGAGAGGGCCGCGGGAAGGCCGAAGAGCGACGCGGAGAACAGAGGCAGGCTGACGGCTTGGATCTCCTGCGCCATGGCGTGGAGCGCCCACGCGGGCGTGTACCTCCAGAGGAAGGAGGAGGGCAGCGACCTCAAGCGGGCCAGCCGTCCGGGCGCGCGGAGGCGGGGCGTCCCCTTGCCGTACCTGGAGAGCGAGGCTTTCGCGGCAAAGACGGGCGCGGCGATCTCCATGCGGACCGCGCCATCGAAAGAGACCCCGGCCGTCCAGGCGGAGTCCTCCGGGGCCAAGGGCGAACCCGACTTCTCGATGAGCTCGGGGGCCGTCATTTCCTTAAGAGAGGAGAGGGCAGGAGCCTCCGGCGACCCGGCCCGGCTCCGGGGGGCTTGAGCCGCGGCCGGCTTGGGCCGGACGGTGCAAGCGGGCAGGGCGATGGCCTCTCGAAGGGGCTGTGGAGCTTGGAGTCCATCCTGGTTCGCCCGGAGGGCTGAAGCCGCGAGGGGCTGCGCGGGATCCAGCCGGACCTTCGAGACGGAGGGAAGCAGGGCGGCGAGTCCCGCGTTCAGAGCCGGCGGCGAAGCGGGGGTCTGGGAGAGCGAGGGGCCCACCGGCGCGGCCAGGGGCGGCAGATGGCACGGGCGTTGACCCGCCTGGCCTGCGGCTAAGACCTGCTGGGCCAGGACTTCGCACGGCCCGACGCAAGGAGCCGCGGCGATGAGCGCGGAGAGGGCTGCGGCGAGGAGCCTCTTTGGCATAGGCTTACAGCGGTTTCTCTGGACAGAGCCCTTCGCTTTGCGGATCGTCCGGAAGAGGGGCTATCTGCCGGACAGCCGGTTGATTTCCTCCGCGTGGTCCCCGTGCGGCCAGACCCCGATGACGAGGGGTTCCCGCGCCAGGGCCAGAGCCAGACGGACATAGGCTTTCGGGTCCGGGACCACGATGTAGCACGGCACCGGCTGGTCCGCCTCGCGGTATCCGAATGTCCCTTTCACGCCGTGCCGGCGGAAGACAGCCTCCGCGGCGTCGGAGTCCACGCCGCGGACGAAGTCGATGTAGATGGCTCCGGGTTGCTGGAAGTGGTAGCGGAGCTTATGACGGATCTCGGCGTAATGCCCCGCAGGGTCCTCCGACGGATCGGGCGCGGGCACGCGGGACGCCACGAAATGGTAGAGCCCCGCGGAGGCTTCGAGCTGTTTCACGGACGTCTCCGCGGCCAGGGCGGAGGCCATGGACGCGAGGCGTTCCGCCATGGAAGCGTTGCCGTACACGCTCATGTGGTGGTACTCCCCATGCCCGTTGTAATACAGCGCGAACACGGGCCACTCCCTGGCGGTATCGAGGATGCGGACCTCCCAGACATACCCATAGCCGGCGCGCTCCGGCTTAGACAGCGCGTATCCTCCGGCAGGCAGGAACCCAAGCCGCTCGAAGGTCTTGAGCACATCCTCCTTGCTCAGGTCGAAGTCGAAACGAGCGTCCAGGACGGGGTCCGTCGCGTCGCGCCACATATAGGAAAGGGAGAGCCTGTTGAACAGGTCCTCCACGGGGCCGGCTCCCTTCATGTCAACCGGCCCCGCGGCCGCTGGGGAAGGGATCCGCGGGAGGGGGATCCCGGACGTCAAGCCGAGACCCGGCAGGGCCGAGGACCCGAATGAGAGAGGAGAGGCCTGCCCGAGCCCCTGGGACGGCTGGATGCCTGTGAGCACCGGGCCTGCCGGGACGGCCACAGGGAGTGCGGGAGCCACGACCTGCGAGAAAGCTGGCGCGGCCAGAAGTCCGAGACATGCGAGGCAGAGGGTGATGGTATTTTTCATAGGATGAGACTATACCGTTCTTCTCCGAAGCCGCGGCAGAGGCTTTCTTCCCAGACCCGCGTTGAAAATCGGACCAGGGGCTGTCCCAGCCCGCCTGGGACAGCCCGCGGGGCGAAGGACTCTGTTCGGCGGATTCGCCCGGGCGCTATACTGGAGCCATGCTAAAGATCCTCGCGGCGGCTCTCTGCATGGCCTGGGGCTTGGATGGAGTCCCTGAGATCAAGGACGCCGGCCCGGTCATCCGGGAAGCCAAGGGCACTCTCGTCCTCATCCAGGTCGACGGTCTGTCCTACGACCGGTTCCTGGAAGCCGCTTCCAAGGGCAAGGTCCCGAACATGGCCGCGCTCCTGGACAGCGGCTTCAAGCTGTCTCCGTACAAGTGCGGGATTCCCACCATCACCCAATCCGTGCAGGCCCAGATCTTCTACGGCGTCAAGCTCCCGGCCAACGACTGGTACAGCAAGAAGGGCGCGTCCGGCGGAGGGAAAGCGTACACCGGCGGGGTGGATTTCGAGAGGAGGCTGTCCAAGCCCGGGCTCTTGAGCGGAGGCAGGGTCTACCTGAGCGAGCTCGCCGGAGGAGCCAAGGACGGGGTGGACGTGTCCAGCTTCATCCAAGAGGACGCCGAGGCCCACGGGGGCACCATCGCCTATCTGAGGAACCTGAGGAAGGGCTCGCTGCTCCGCCTGCTGCACAAATGGCCTGGGATCAAGAGGGACGCTAGGGAGATGGCGGAGCATTTCCGGGAGAGCGGCTTCGATACGGAGCTGGACGCCAAGGCGCCCCTCTTCATCTCCATCATGGAGAACTACTGCAGCTCCGTGGCCGAGGACGGGGTCAAGAAAGCCATCAGCGACGACGCCCCCGTGGTGTACACGGATCTGGCCTCCTATGACGAGAAGGCCCACTATTTCGGCCCTTCCTCTGATGCGGCCTTCGACGCGCTCAAGAGGATCGATGAACGGGTGGGCCGGATCGCCGCCGAAGCGGGGGCACGGGGGGCGAGGTTATTCATCTTCTCGGACCACGGACAGACCGAGTCCGAGGTCTTCTCCAAGAGGTTCGGCAAGGCCATGCAGCAGCTGGTGGACGAGCTGGCAAGGAAAGTCTACCCCAAGCATGTGGACGGCGACCTCGCGTTCACTCACGCCTATTCCATGGGGAACATCTATCTCATCGGCCATGACGGGCATGTGGATAAGGCCGGGATCGAGCGTTTCTATCCGGGATTCCTGAAGAGCCTTTCAGAGCATGAGGGCGTGGGCATGGTCGCGGTGAGGAGCGAGGGGAAGGTGGAGCTCCTGGGCGGCTCTCTCGCCGGCTACGCGGACAGCCGCATGCCGCCCGAGGTCCTGAAAGCCCAGATCGAAGACTACATGTCCCTGGAGGAGTCGGGGGACATCGTGGTCTTCGCCCCCTACAAGGACGGCAGGACCCTGGACTACAACGACAAGTACACCCTGGTCTCGGAGCACGGGGGCATCGGCGGCGAGCAGATGCATCCGTTCATCCTCTACGACCCCAAGCTCATGGCAGAATCCCCGGCATCCTGGAAGGATGCCGGGGACCTGCACCGGGTGTTCAAGTCCCTGCTTCCCTAGCCCATTCGCTGGAACACTTCTCATATCCGCTGAGGGCCAGGCAGCTCTGCTGCCTAGCGCGGACTGGTCGCGAAGAGGAGACAGAGCACCGCGGCTG
>Ga0265297_10003355_pt1 | contig 29241 bp, 27 predicted proteins | sample Munlanlwell13791_FD_192502 | JGI IMG/M metagenome (GOLD analysis project Ga0265297, IMG submission 192502) | Leachate microbial communities from a municipal landfill in Southern Ontario, Canada - Leachate well 137-91 | ecosystem: Engineered > Solid waste > Landfill > Unclassified | place...
ATTTGTCGGCCATGCCGGAACGATCCGCAAATTCATGAAGGATAGGTTTGGAAAGGACATTGATACTGTTGCGCTTCCTGTCGATTTCGCCGCAGCCTTTAACTCTGCCGACAGACGCACTCAGATATTCTGGCTCACGAAGCGGTTTATCGACCGCGTCGAAGCGCTGGAGCGGTCAACCTCCGCGGTTGAACCAGGTGCAGCCCCGCAAGGGCCCCTGCGCAAGAGCGAATCCCCCGCCCGCATCGATGGAACTCCCGAGCGGTCGGGCGGGCCGGACATGGCGTCCTTCGACCCTGCTCAGGACGCCATCCCGAGCGGTAGCCGAGGGATGGCGAAGGAGAGGGATGAGAAGGAATTGCCATCCGTTAAAGAAGCGGATGAAACCAGCCATGATGCTATGGATGATTGGAACCGAGCTGAGTATTTCAAATCGGAATTAGTGCGTGTAGCATCTGTGTATCTTATAGACAATATACCGGAGGCAGTTAGAACCTCAGATTGGGATGACCTGATACATCCTATTCGTAATTCAATGCACGTGGTCGTTGAGGTGTTCTTTAATGCCAAGAGAAGGAAAAAAGCAGGAAAAGACTACTCGCCGCAACTCGATATTGAAATTAGGCATATATGGAAAACGGAGTATGCTCTGGATGAACTCTTTGCCATTACCGATATTGCTAAGATTAAATCATGGTCACGGGAGGTGATTGCCAATAAAAGGCTGGAAGGCACATATGCGTGGAGCCTGGCAAACTTCGTCATAGCAGGGCACTACGAAAATCCAAAATTTCAACAGGCGATACGGGATTTTCGCCGCGAGTTTGGCAGAATACGCAGTGAGCTCCTGCCTGTTTTAGAACGCCTGCGGAGAAGCGCGGATACGTCTGATAATGGGCCCATCTTATCCGTAAATGGGGCCAGCCTAAAAGGGGACACCCTATCTTCAGCCGCACCGCAAGGGCCGCAGGCAACCGTTGCCCGGTCGCAAGAGCCCAGGCGCAAGTCCGAATCCTCTGACATGGCGGAGGAGGATGAAGGCGGAAATGCGCGATCTGAGACTGGGGTGGCACCAAAAGGATCGTCCCCAGACTCACCCGGATCATGGACAGCGGAACAGGAAGAGATTGTGAGCTCGCGATTGCATGAAGATTTTTTCAACATCGCGGTTGAATTAATAAGGATAACATTGCCTGATGAGATGAAAGGTCGGGTTATGCCTGAGGATATTGGTAAGATATTGGGAGATGAAGATCATCCGTTAAACATGGAGGTGCGTTGGCCGTTTTGGAGTTTTTATCGTAATGGATCAAGGTTTGAAGAATTTGTAGATTATCTTAAGAAAAGCGGAGCTACCGCTAATGATATCGATAAGCTTGGCCAAAGATATAATGAATTGCTAGCAGCCTATCGACGAATTATTCAATGGGCATTAGAAGGCCGTCTAAAAGAATCATCTTCTGTTAAAGATGCTACGCTTACCCTAAACCTTTATAGAGGCGCATATAGACAGAAGCAATATGAAAGATCTTTTCAGCGGGAAGGTTGTGTCTATGCGACAGAATCCAAGACAATAGCATTAATGTTTACTCTAAAGGCTTTCGAGCTAGGAGATGCACCTATGGATACCGTATTATTATATGAAAACATTCCTATAAATGCGATTAATGGTTATTGGCGGCTTTATCCGGAAATGATAGGACGACCCAAAGACCAATGGGAGTATAATATAGATCTTTCTCTAAGAGAAGAAAGCGATGTGAAGGAGTGCCGCTTTGAAGAGCTTCCTGATAACTCCTGGGATTTTTCTTTATCGTCTACCACGCCGCCCGAACCAGTAACTTCGCCCGCAATTGCCGTAGGGCCGGCCGCCGGGCCGCGGCGCACGGGCGGCTCACCGCACATGGCGTCCTTCGACGAAGCTCAGGACGCCATCCCGAGCGATAGTCGAGGGATGGCGGCGGAAGATGATAATGCCGCACAGCAGGGAAGAGATTCGGGGTCGCCGCAAGGATCGTCCCCGGGTACTTACGTTTATCCTTCGTTAGATGTGATCGATTCATTCTTCCACCGTAATTACATAGATAAAGGCATATACTTTGAACAACATGATTTTGAACAGTCCAAAAAGATAGTGGATGAAATTTTAAAGCGCGGTATGCAGAAAATTATGGTTGTCGGTGACAGTTTACAGGTGCTGCCGATCTACCTGGCCTTGTTAGGGAGAGATGTCATTTATGTAGAAGAAAACAGCGGAGGAGCGACTTTAAGAGAAGGTATATATGGCGATGTTATTGATGATATAAGAAAAGAGGGATTTAACAATATTTATCTCTTGAAAGTAATAACCAGTGAGATAGGCTCTCTCGACCTTGAAGCACAAGGATTGGAAGCAGGGAGTTTCGACCTTGTTACATTGATAGATTTGGGATGCAATCCTGTTGGCGATCCTGCGCAATGGTTTACAAAGACAAAGGAATTACTCAAGTCGCAAGGATATATTGTTACCGATGAGACAGATTGGACTGTACACGAAGCGACGGAAAGCCTTGTATCGCAGAAACCGGCCCCTACTCCAGGATTAGCAATGACTGCTTTTTCAAAAGTCTTTCCAAGCGCAGAACGAGTTATGGCGGATCGGATAATTGGCACATATAGTTGGATGACTGGCGTGTCGAATAATGTGATGTATAAAATCTTCGGTGATGATAAAGGCAGGACTACCCCGGCGCCGGCTACCGGGCCGCGGCGCGTGAAGACCGATCCGAACATGGCGTCCTTCGACGAAGCTCAGGACGCCATCCCGAGCGATAGCCGAGGGATGGCGAAGGAAGAGCAGGGGGCAGGTCCAATCTCAGATTTGAAAGCGTCCCTGGATATAGATATCATATCATCGGCCCCGGATGCGGCAAAGGGGAAGGAAGGTGAAAGGCCGCCCCAACCCGTAATATCCCGGGAGGTTTTATATTCTACAGTACGCGAATTCTTAAAATATATGAACACGGCCCTTTCGGAGATCAGAGGGCTTTTGGACGACCTCAGCAAGGAACAGAGCAATCAGCAAGCACGAATAGCCATCATCAATAAGTTGCGAAATATGAATACAATTATTGTAACAAGTATATTTCAAAAATTTCATAATACGAAATACAAATGGCTTGGCTATGCGGCAGGAAATAAAATTGCTGTGATGATCAATCGTCTGGGACTACCAGCAATGGATGTAAAACGTTTACAGGCAACTTTTGAAAGACTGGGTGGCTTTGTAAACGCGCTTTCGCTAATAGTAGATTCCGGTAAGCTTGAAGAGCTCGAGAGATACAAAAGAACAGAATATATGCTTGATGTTTCGGAATTGCGAAGCGACGTTATATCCATGCCCCAAGGGCCTGATCGCAAGACCGAATCCCCGGACATGGCGTCCTTCGACCCTGCTCAGGACGCCATCCCGAGCGATAGCCGAGGGATGGCGAAGGCGAAGGATGAGGATGGTATGGCGTCGCATGAACTGTCCCCAAATTCAGGTTCATTATATAATGTAAGTCTTAAAAAGTTAACTGATGATGTGTGGTATGTCGTAGGTCCAAAAGGTGACTATTATTACCGTACTGAAATTGTACCCTCACAAGGTAGTGCCGTTATTATTGAGCTATGTTTGTATCAAGAGTCGGTAGGCGGATATAGCTTTTCTTTAACAGAAAATAAACTAGGCATGATAAATGTGTTCACCGATTTTCGTGGAACAGGCGCGGCAGACGTGCTGCTTGAAGATATTTGCCAAAGAGTATTTAAAGGCGACCGTAATCATAAATTTAAAGCAGATATTACACGTCATGACTCGCCTCGCGCAGCTATAGGAGAATTCTACGGTAATATTGATGAATACAGAAAGGCTGTGGGAATGCTGAGCGAAGTGACATTATCATTGTCATCAATTTCCGCAACGGCCGCGTCGCAAGAGCCCAGGCGCAAGGGCCAGTCCCCGAACATGGCGTCCTTCGACGAAGCTCAGGACGCCATCCCGAGCGATAGCCGAGGGATGGCGGCGGAGGATGAAGGCGCCGGGGTGTCCCCATCCGGGATGGCCCCCTCTGCGGCCCCCTCTGCAGATAGAGAGCCGAAAGAATGGCAAGAGCTTAGCCTGCGGGAACGAGCAAGAAGACGCATCGCTAATTTATATATGGAGATTTATAAGAAATTGGGTTGGGTGAATATAGATGAAGAAGATAAGACAATTCATATGCACGAATCCACGGAAGTCAGATATGGTAAATTCGAGCGGACATTCCCTGAAGCAGTCGATGAATTGGTGCAATTCGCCGGGATTAGGGACGGCACCAGAGTTTGTGATTTCGGATCAGGAGATGGCTGGACGGATTACAGGATTGCGACATACGGCGCAGTTGTTGACGGGATAGAAGAAGACGACTTCCTGTTTCAGTTGTCAAGCAGGATAAGAAAAAGGCTTATGGCCGCGGTGAATAGTCGCTTCGATGGAGTATTGTCGGCCGAAACAGCCGGAGAAATGACAAGAGTAATAAATTCAGTAAATTTTGAAAAAACGGATGGTTTTAGTGGTGATATCAAATATTCGGATTACGATGTCGTATATCTATATTATCCGGAGCCGCTGAATGGAGAAGAATTTAACAGAAGGCTAAATTCCGTCATGAGTGATCCGGGTAATGGACTGGGAGAAGACGCTGTCTTTATTGTGTTGCGTCAAGCCGGATATAATCCTATTCCTTTAAACGGGTTAGAACTGGTTGATTTCCGTGAGGTAGCAATAAAATCTGTTTTACATGTGGATAAAAGTGTACTGTATAAATATCGCAGAAAAGCTAAAAAAGAAGGTTCTGAAATTATACCCACAGGACTTACCGCAACGCCTGCCGAAGCTGGGGCCAGCCCAAAAGGGGACACCCTGTCTTCGGCCGCGCCGAAGAACCGAGCGGAAGCATTAGGCAAATTCAGAGTAGGGGCCACGGCCTTGCGCAATGCGCTCGGTGATACCGTAGCGCAGTCGGCCGAGATGAGCGTCTCTCCGAACAAGAATGTCCTCATTCTATACGCCGATAGCATATTACAGCAGGGCGGGGCGGTAGATGTCGAAGAGACTGTGCGAAAGGCAACGATGCTATCCGGCGCTACGCTTATTATTTACGGACGCCTGGGCGGGTATGCCGATATCCTCGAAGATATGATTAAGTCCGCGAATCCAACAGTTAAGATAGTGAAGATAGGGACGACAGCCGAGTTCGTCTCGAGGACAGGGATAGGGTACGATAAACTGGCGGACGAGGCCGGCGAGCTCGAATGTGTAGTAAATTTCGCTAAGAGGCAGGGGATAGTCAACGGCACCAATACATTCCTCGGGGTCATAAAAGGCAAGACGGATGATGCGTGGATAGACGGTATCAGGCAGTTCGCGGGCGAGAAGCGTATCCCGGTGGTCCTATACGCGGGCGAAGGTGTGTATCCGTTCTCGGCGGCCCTGAAAGCCGTCATCAATATCGCTAATGACGACTCTCCAAAAAAGAAGTGGTTCAACGAGCTTCCACCGATCGAACGGCGTTCTTCAGAGATAGATAACGCTTACGAAGACTACAGGAGGTCGCTCGAAGCGGCAGTGAGCGCGTAGAACCGATTCAACCTCCGAGGTTGAATATCAGTTAAATCGTGAATTCAACCTCGGAGGTTGAATTCACGATGACGCTGTACGCAATACGCCGTACGCAATACGGAAGTCAGTCATCACAAGTTAAAGCCCGAGTCAATTGGGATAGGGTGCCTTTTCCCCGAGTTAAGGTGCCCTATCCCAGCTCGGGCTTTTTGTTGAGCGAGATGATTTCTCATGGTCAATGGGCAACTTGCAGAGTGGAGTAAGAAAAAAATAGTTGCAAGAAAAATCGTATTTTTACCGTCTTATATATTGGGTAGACCGGTGCCAAATGGGCGTAAACTTAAGTTTATTAGACGTTGAAACGTTATTATGGAGGATAAATATGAAAGGTTTGAAACCGCAGGACTTGGTAGAGGATAAGATTTATATAATTCGCGGGCATAAGATTATACTAAGCACCCACCTGGCAGGGTTGTATCATGTGAAAGCTAAGGCGCTGATTCAGGCGGTAAAAAGAAATATTGACCGATTTCCCGGTGATTTCATGTTCCGGTTAACGTGGGATGAGACCGCGGCTTTAAGGTCACAGATTGTGACCTTAAAGAGCGATGAGGCCGCCACAGGTAAACATATCAAATATTTGCCATATGCTTTTACGGAACAGGGTGTCGCCATGCTCTCAAGTGTACTTAATAGTAAGCGGGCAATTCAGGTTAATATCGCAATAATGCGTGCATTTGTAAAATTAAGACAAGTTTTGTCTACCCATAAAGAATTTGCCTATAAGCTTAATGAGCTTGAACGGAAGGTTGAAAATCATGACCAGGAGATTCGTTCTATATTTGAGGCTATTCGTCAGTTAATGGCCGCTCCCCCGGAGAAACCGAAGCGGAGAATAGGATTCAGGCAGAATTAGTCCGCGCAGAATTTTACCTCGTACAGTTTCGTGTAGACAGATCCTTGAGGAGTAAGGGTGCTCTTGAATAGAACGACTGAGGAGACCGGCTGGTTTTTAGTTGTAAGTTTTAAGTTGTAAGTTGTAAATTTTTCTTTAAGCGCCTGCTTATTCTTCGGCGAACGGACGCGGCCGATGGTGAGATGAGCCGCGAAGGGGCGAGTCTCTTCCTGGAATCCGAGTCTTGATGACGCGGTATCTATTCTCTTTGCCAGGCCTGCCGATTCCGCGGCGCCTTTATCGAGTCCGACCCAGATGACGCGGGGGAATTCTATATTGGGAAACGCGCCGATTTCTTTAAGGCTTATCTCGAAAGGCCTTGTGCCTGCGGCGATTCCATCAAGCGCATTTTTCACTTCCTCACACTTCTCTTCGGATATCTCGCCCAGGAATTTCAACGTAAGGTGAATATTGTCCTTATCGACCCATTTGATGTCAGCTCCGGAATATTTGAGGTGGCTCTCGACCCGGGCAAGCGTTTCTTTAATTTCGTCAGACAATTCTATGGCTATAAATGTTCTCATATTTTTAAATACAACTTACGACTTATAACTTACAACTGCCGTCTAACCAAGTCTAATACAGCTTGAGACGCCTGGAACTTAATCTCTTTCCGCGAGCCGCTGAAACGGCATTCCTTGACTATGCTTTTTTTACCGGAAACAAGCGCTATGTAAACAAGCCCAACCGGTTTAGATCTCGTCCCGCCGCCGGGCCCTGCGAGCCCGGTTATGCCTATCCCTATATCGGTGCAGGCAAGGAACCTTGCGCCTTTAGCCATTTGAAAAGCGACTATCTTAGAGACTGCGCCGTATTTTTGTATGGCTGCAGGCGAGACGCCGAGCAGATTGACTTTTATGTCATTGGAATACGCCGCCAAACCCATTATGAAGTATTTTGAACTACCCGGAACATCGGTCAACCTGTCAGAGACAAGCCCGCCGGTGCAGGATTCGGCCACCGCTATCGTCATCCTTTTCCCGGTAAGCAGTCTCGCGACCGAACCTTCGATCGTTTCATCGTCGCAGCCGAATATCTGGTCTTTCAATCTCGCCCGGATCTTATTTTCTACACGAGCGATGCTCCTTGCCGCATGGACAGCGCTCTTATCCTTAGTCATTATCTTAAGTTCGACCTCGCCGAGTTTTGCGTATATCCCTACTGTAGTGGGAGGTTTCAACGCGAGAAGGTCTTTTACTTTACCGTTCACCTGTGATTCGGCGCCCCCAACTATTTTTATGGTCCGCGACCTTATGACCCATGGCGCGCCGGATATCTTCTTTACATAAGGAATGATATCGTCTTCGACGAGGCGGTTCAATTCCCTCGGCGGCCCGGGAAGGCATATTATAACTTTGCCTTTATAGTCCGCGATCAATGCGGGAGCGCTGCCGACCTTGTTCCTTATCCACTTTATACCTTCCGGAATGTACGCCTGCCTCATGCTTTCCTGCGGCACCTTTATGCGCCGTAATTTAAAATAGTCTTTCAGGTCCTTCAGGATCGTTTTATTAAGGATGAGCTTTTTATGCAGTAGGGAAGCTATTGTTTCTATGGTTACGTCGTCAACAGTAGGGCCGAGCCCGCCTGTTGTTATTATGATATCGGACCGGGAAGCGGCTTTATTGATCGATTCGGCTATGCGTTTAGGATTGTCTCCGACGACAGACTGGTGGTAGACGTCAATGCCTATTTCGGCGAGCTTTTGAGAGATAAATGCGGTGTTAGTGTTTACGATGTGCCCGAGGAGCAGTTCTGTGCCAATCGATATGATCTCGGCGTTCATGGGTCTTATTATATAAGGGCAAAGGACGAGGCGCAAGAAAAAAAGAAAATAATTGCAAGAATTTTGCCGATTTAACCGTCTTATATAGTGGGGATAGAAAGTTGTAAGTCGTAAGTTGTAAGTTATAAGGTGGAAAATAATGGCATATACGTTTAAGAATATAAAAGTGTGGCAGAGGGCGCATAGCTTGGTTTTGGAAATATATAAGGTTACGAAAACATTTCCAAAGAATGAGCAATATGGGCTATCGGCACAAGTAAGAAGGTCGGCTTCGTCGATTGCCACTAATATCGTTGAAGGATATAAAAGGCGTAGCCGTAAGGAGTTCAATCATTTTCTCAATATTGCAGATAGCTCCTTAGAAGAGACTAAGTATCATTTACTGCTATCATTAGAGTTATTTTATTTAAGCAGGCAAGATTATGAGAAATTATCGGTATTATCAGATGAAGTGGGACGAATGCTGGCCGGCTTTCAAAAAAGCTTAAAACTTACAACTTATAACTTATGACTTAAGTGAATATTCTTTACAAAAAGGAGGTGACGAATGTATAATATATCATTCTAATAAGTAAGATAATTATGTTATAAACCTAAAACAAAGAGAAGGAGCGCTTGTATGGTCAAGACCAAAGTTAAGGAAAAAGATTCGGTAAAGGAAGAGAAGAAAGAAGACATTAAGGATGCCACACAGGAACAGAAGGCGCAGGAGCAGAAGACAAAAGCTCTCGACCTTGCGCTGGAACATATCGAAAAACAGTTCGGGAAAGGCTCTATAATGAAGCTTGGGCAGGATTTCAAGCTCGACGTGCCGGCGATCTCGACAGGCTCGGTCACTATCGACGTCGCCCTTGGCGTTGGCGGAGTGCCGCGCGGCAGGGTCATCGAGATATTCGGGCCGGAATCGAGCGGAAAGACTACGCTTACTTTAAGCATAATCGCGAACGCCCAGAGGGCGGGAGGACAGGCCGCGTTTATAGACGCGGAGCACGCTTTCGACGCGGCTTATGCCAAAAAGCTCGGCGTTAACCTCGATAATCTCCTGATGTCGCAGCCTGATACCGGTGAGCAGGCGCTCGAGATAACGGAGACTCTCGTCCGGTCGAATGCCGTCGATGTCATAGTAGTGGACTCGGTCGCCGCGCTCACACCAAGGGCTGAGATTGAGGGCGATATGGGAGATTCTCATATGGGGCTCCAGGCGCGCCTCATGAGCCAGGCCTTAAGGAAACTGTCGGGCGTAATTGCCAAGTCCAAGACCTGCGTCATATTCATAAACCAGATACGCGAAAAGATCGGCGTCATGTTCGGGAACCCCGAAACTACGCCGGGCGGCAGGGCGCTCAAGTTCTACTCGTCTGTCAGGATAGACCTGCGCCGCATCGCATCGCTTAAGAAGGGCGAGGAGGTTGTGGGTAACCGCGTAAGGGCCTCGATCGTAAAGAATAAGGTGGCGCCGCCGTTCAGGAAAGCCGAATTCGACATAATGTACGATGAAGGCATATCGAAGTCCGGAAGCGTGCTCGATATGGCCGAGATCCTTGGCGTGACCCAGAAGAGCGGGTCATGGGTCCTATACGGCGAAGAGAAGCTGGGGCAGGGCAAGGAGAACGCCAGGGTATATCTTAAGGAAAATCCCAGGATGATGCAAAAGCTGGAGAAAGAGATACTGGAAAAGTCGATTAAGTAAGAGTTAAGGTAAGAAAGTTACGTAAAGTTAGAGAAGGTTAATTAAGGTTACGTAAGGTTGTTAGAGTCCTGGTAACCTTATGCAACATTCACTAACCTTACGTAACATTACGTAACTTTCATTGGTTGTAAGGGTTATTGTGGAATTCGATAAAATAAAAGCCCGGGCGAAGAACAACGCCTACATGCTGCTGCGGATGCGGCCGAGGAGCGAATCGGAGATACGAAGCCGCCTGAAGCTGAAGGGCTACGGGGAGGCCTTAATAGAGGGCATCGTCGGAGACCTGAAGCGGACAAGCGATATCAACGATGAGAAGTTCGCGCGTTTCTGGGTAGAGAGCCGTATGCATATGAATCCCGCAGGCAGCGTCGTATTGAAACACGAGTTGAAGCGGAAGGGCGTCAGTGACGCCATAATCAAAGCCGCTCTCGAGGAAAAGGAAAAGAATTACGACGAGTACGAGTTGGCGCTCAATATGGGGCGCGAGAGATTCGAGCGGTTGAAGAAGCTGGACAGGTCTAAGGCGATTAAACGCCTGTATGATTTCATGCTGCGCCGCGGATTCGCGTATGAGACGGTAAGAAGGGTAACAGAGGCTGTCATTGGCCAGGGACGCACAGAAGAATAACATGAAGACCGACGACATAAGGCAGACATTTCTGGAGTTTTTTAAGTTGAAAGGCCACGAGATCGTGGCCAGCGACTGCCTTGTGCCTAAAGACGATCCGACGCTCTTATTTACCGGGGCCGGTATGAACCAGTTCAAGGAGAAGTTCCTCGGCCGCAATGTGACATACAAACGCGCGACGACATCCCAGAAGTGCTTGAGGACCGGCGACCTCGAGAACGTAGGGAGGACGTCGGGCCACCATACCTTCTTCGAGATGTTAGGCAATTTTTCCTTCGGAGATTATTTCAAAAAAGAAGCGATCTCCTGGGCATGGGAATTTCTCACGGTATCGTTGAAGATAGAACCGGACAGGCTGTGGGCCTCTGTTTATAAAGATGATAAAGAGGCTTATGGTATATGGAAGGATACTATTAAAATCCCGGAGAAGAAGATAATAAAGTTCGGCGAGAAGGAGAATTTTTGGCCGTCTGAAGCGCCGACCAGAGGGCCCAACGGGCCGTGCGGCCCCTGCTCCGAAATATTTTACGATTATGGCGCTGATGTGGGGTGCGGCAAGGCCGGATGCACGCCGGCGTGCGATTGCGGGCGTTTCATAGAGGTCTGGAACCTCGTATTTACGCAATTCGACCGCCAGAGCGATGGGAGCCTGAAACCGCTTCCCGCGAAGAATATAGACACGGGTATGGGGCTTGAACGGCTCGCGTCCGTGATGCAGGGCGTGAGGACGAATTTTGAGATAGATATATTTCAGCCGGTTATTCAAGAAATACAGAGGCATATAAGAAGTAACCAGAAACCAGTAACCAGAAACCGGAAGATTAACGCAATTGCCGACCACATACGCGCGGTGGTCTTTACGATCGCCGACGGTGTCATGCCCTCGAACGAAGAGCGCGGTTACGTCGTGCGCAAGCTGATACGCCGTTCGATAGCGCAAGCTCAGGATTTGGGGATAAAAGGCCCGTTCTTTTATAAGCTGGTAGGTATGGTGACGGATGTTATGGGCCGTCCATATCCTGAGTTAAAAGCGAAGAGGGATGACATAGCGCAGGTGGTCAAAATTGAGGAAGAGAGTTTCCGGCTTGTTATCGAGACCCAGATACCGAGGGTGGAAGAGGCGTTCAAAAGTATGACAAAGGAGAAAGACGCCGGGACGATCGCACGGGCGGCCTTCAATTTTTACGATACTTACGGCATGCCTTATGAGATGCTCGAAGACATAGCCCAGCGCCATCGTCTGGAGATAGACAAGCCGCGTTTTGAGGAGCTCCTGGAAAAGCAGAGGGAGATGTCCCGCTCCAAGACGAAGATAAAGAGTGAGATATTCTCCGAGACATTCGCGAAAAAGATAGAGGCGCTAAGGTTAAAGACAGAGTTCCTCGGATACGACAAGACGCATGCCGATGCGACTGTCCTGGCGGTGCTCGAGAGCGGAGAGGCCAGCCTGCCGGACGGTAAGTTATCCGCAGGCTGGCAGGTCGTTTTGGACAGGACGCCGTTCTACGGCGAGTCTGGAGGCCAGGCGGGAGACCGGGGAACGATCGAGACGGCATCCGGGACCATGGAAGTGGAGGACGCTAAGAAAGTAGGCGATGCGATAGTCCATATCGGCAAGATGAAGAAAGGGCGCATATTAAAAGGCGAGGCCGCTAAAGCAGCGATAGACCAGTCGGCCAGGAACAGGACGATGGCGAACCACACGGCAACACACCTGATGCATGCGGCATTGAGGAAGGTCCTGGGAGACCATGTCCACCAGACGGGGTCGCTCGTCGATAAAGACCATTTGAGGTTCGATTTTACACACATGAAGAAGATGGAAACCAGGGAGATAGCGCGCGTTGAAGAGATAGTGAATGATTGCATTAAAAGATCTATCGCCGTATCGAAACAGGTTAAGGATGTAGACGCCGCGAAGAATGATGGCGCGATGGCGCTCTTCGGCGAGAAATACGACAAGGTGGTGCGTGTGATCACTGTCGGTGATATATCAAAGGAGCTTTGCGGAGGCACACACGTCGATAACACAAAAGATATAGGCATATTCAGGATAATAAGCGAAAGTTCGATAGCCTCGGGTGTCAGGCGCATAGAGGCGCTGACCGGCACTACGGCGGAAGAATGGATATCAGAACAGGGTAAGGCGGAGGAATTGAAAGAAAAGGCCAAAGCGCTTAAGGATAAAGAGAAAAAGGATACTCAAGAAAGGCTGAAGAAAGAGCTTGAGGGTATCGACGCTCTTATAGAAAAAGGGAAGGTCATTAACGGCGTGAGGTTTATAAGCGATATAGTCGAGGGCGCCAATATCGATATATTAAGAGGTTTAAGCGACCGGATAAAGTCTAAGGAAAAGAACGCCGTAATAGTCCTCGCGACGCGGGATGACGAGAAGGCATCCTTCATCACAGCGGTTACAACCGACCTGGCGTCGAAAGGCGCTTTGAGGGCCAATGACCTCGCTAAAAAATTGGCGGAACTATTGGGCGGATCGGGCGGCGGCAGGAATGATTTTGCCCAGGGCGGGGGCAAGGATCCCGCCAGACTGGATATAGCGTTAAGAGAGATGCTCGAGATCGTTAAAGAGAAATTATCAAAGTCGTAAGTTTTAAGTTGTAAGTTATAAGTAAAAAACTTACAACTTATGACTTAAAACTATCTTACAATAAGAGGTCAATATGAAACTCGTGCGAGTCGGCAGTAAACAATTCCAGAAGTTGTGCGACAGGAACTCAGGCCGTAATAAACGCATCTCGGAGAGCGTCAGGAAGATAGTCGAGGACGTTAAGATTAACGGCGATGAGGCGGTGATAAAATATACGCGCAAATTCGATAAGGTCAGGATCAGCCCGAGGGATCTCAGGATCTCCGAGCATGAGACGTCCGGCGCCTATCAGGACATAAAGCCGGAATTCGTTTCCGCGCTGAAGATAATATTGGACAATATAAATACGTTTTATAAGAAGCAGACCAGGAGATCGTGGAAGATAAAGGACGCGGACGGCGTCCTGTTGGGCGAGAAGGTCGATCCTCTCGAGAAGGTCGGCGTCTATGTCCCGAGCGGGACCGTGCCGCTCGTTTCCAGTGTATACATGACGGTCATTCCGGCGAAGATGGCGGGCGTGAAGAAGATAGTCCTTATGACGCCCCCCAACCTTTACGGATCGGTCGATCCTCATATACTGGTAGTGGCCAACCTCCTGAAGGTCGACGAGATATACAAGGTCGGCGGCGCTCAGGCCATAGCCGCGCTGGCGTTTGGGACGAGGACGATCCCGAAGGTCGATAAGATAGTGGGTCCCGGCAATGCCTATGTCACAGAGGCGAAACGCCAGGTATTCGGATATTGCGATATAGATATGCTGGCAGGGCCGACGGAGGTCGTTATCATTGCTAACCAGTTCTCGGATATAAAGTTCATCAGGGCGGACCTGGAAGCTCAATCCGAGCATTTTATGGGACTCTCCATACTTATAACGAATTCGAAGAAAGTGGCGGCTATATTCAAAAAAGAGGGCCTCGCGGGTTATGTGATACTGGTGAAGAATATGGACGAAGCCGCGGAGGTATCGAACATGCTCGCGCCGGAGCATCTCCAGATACTTACAAATAACCCGAAGAAGATATTGAAGAATATAAAGAACGCGGGCGCTATATTCTTAGGGCCGTATACGCCTGTGGCGGTCGGCGATTACGTTGCGGGGCCCAGCCATGTCCTGCCTACGGGCGGGAGCGCCAGGTTCTTCTCAGGCCTAAGGCTGTCCGATTTTTACAAGAGCTCGCACATATTGTCCTACACAAGAAAGGCGCTCGAGAAGATACGGGAGCCGTTGGAAACAGTGGCTGGAATAGAGAGGCTGAATAAACATTTAGATTCGGTGAAGGTGAGGTTTGAGTGAGGCTGGGTTTAAGTTGTAAGTTGTAAGTCATAAGTTATAAGTAAAATCTTACAACTTATAACTTACAGCTAACAAAGGAGTGTTTATGAGTAAAAAAACAAGAAGCGCGATAATAAAACGGAAAACTACAGAGACTGACATAACCGGAAAGCTGACGATCGACGGCCAATGCAGAATAAACGTCGATACAGGAATAGGGTTCCTGGACCACATGCTGACGCTTTTCGCGTTCCATGGATTATTTGATCTGGCCTTAAAAGCTAAAGGCGACCTGAAAGTGGACATGCACCACACGAATGAAGACGTCGCCATATGCCTGGGCAAAGCTTTCAAAGAAGCTCTCGGGGACTGTAAGGGCATAAAGAGGTTCGGGACGAAAGAGATACCTATGGATACGGCAAGCGCGAAGGTCATGATAGATGTAGGGGGCCGCTACGCTTTCGTATTCAAGATGCCGCCCATAGTGCCTTCGGACCTCGTCTCCCGCGACTTGGAGTACTCTCTCGAGGACGGGAAAGATTTCTTCGACACGTTCGCCAAGAACGCGAATATAAACCTGCATGTCCAGGTCTATTCGGGCAGCGATAAGCACCATGTCCTTGAAGCGATATTCAAGGCGATGGGGATCGCCCTGGATGAAGCTACGCAGATAGATACGAGAAGAAAAGGCGTGCCGTCGACGAAGGGAACGATCGATTAACGGGCGGATTTACCTATGATTGCTGTAATTGATTACGGGATGGGAAATTTACGCAGCGTCCAGAAGGCGCTCGAAATCGTCGGGGCTAAGACAAAGGTCACGTCACGCCCCGCGGATATAAAGAAATGCGGCAAGATCGTCCTTCCCGGCGTCGGCGCTTTTGGGGACGCCATGAAGCAGTTGAGGCGCCTGGGGCTCGTCGGGCCGATAAAGGACGCGATCGCCAAAGGGAAGCCTTTTCTTGGACTGTGCCTTGGATTGCAGCTTTTGTTCGGGACGAGCAGTGAGGCGCCGGGCGTCAGGGGACTTTCCATATTGAAAGGCACGGTAAAGAAGTTTAAATTCCGGGACGACGCGCTTAAAGTCCCCCATATGGGATGGAATGAGATAAGGAAAAATTCGAGATTCGAGATTCGAGATTCGAAATTATTGGACGGCATTCCTGATGGATCATACATGTATTTCGTCCATTCATATTACGTCGCGCCGGAGGATGAGAGTATTATCCTTACGACGACCGGATACGGAAATGAATTTGTTTCCGGTATCAGTAAAGATAACATCTTCGGCCTCCAGTTCCATCCGGAAAAGAGCCAGAAGACGGGGCTTAGGATTTTGGAAAATTTTGTTAAGATGTAAGTTTTAAGTTGTAAGTTATAAGTAAAATCTTACAGCTTACGACTTATGACTTAAAACTATCATGCAATCAGAGGGTAGTTTTTATGCTAGTCATTCCTGCGATAGATATCAGAGGCGGCAAGGTCGTCCGGCTGGGCCAGGGCGAATTTAACAGGGAGACTATATACTCGGATTCTCCCGTCGATGTTGCGAAGAAGTGGGACTCCTTTGGCGTAGATATGATACATGTGGTCGATCTGGACGGCGCCAAAGAAGGCAGGTCCGTCAACATAAAGGTAGTTGCCGATATAGTGCGCAACGTGAGGGCGAGGATCGAATTGGGCGGCGGAGTAAGGGATGAGGAAGCCATTAGCGCCGCTATTAATGCGGGAGTTACGAAGATAGTTGTCGGGACGAAAGCGCTGGATGAGGATTTCCTGATAAAGGTCGCGCCCCGGTATGAAGGAACGCTTGTGGCAGGGATCGACGCGCGCTCCGGGATGGTGCATACAAATGGATGGGTCATTAAGACCGGTACCAAGGTCAGCGACCTGGTCAAGCGCATCGAGCGATCCGGCATTAGAAGGATAAATTATACCGATATCTCGAAAGACGGTATGCTTGAAGGACCGAATATTAAAGAATTGAAGGAGCTCATAAGGTCGACGCGGCTGGATGTTGTGGCCGCCGGGGGCGTCTCCACTATTGAAGACGTTAAGGCGTTGAAGGCCCTGGAGAAGGATGGCCTTAAAGGCATGATAATCGGTAAGGCATTGTATGAAGGAAAAATAGACCTGGCTGAGGCGGTCAAAATATGCTTACAAAAAGGATAATCCCCTGTCTCGACATAAAAGACGGACGGGTGGTAAAGGGAGTGAACTTCATCAATCTTCGCGACGCGGGCGACCCTGTGGAGAACGCGAAGTTCTACGATAGGGAGCTGGCTGACGAGCTCGTCTTCCTCGATATTACCGCAAGTTACGAGGAGAGGAGCACGACGATCGAGCTTGTCAAAAAGGTAGCGGATACGATATTCCTTCCGTTTACCGTCGGAGGCGGCATACGCACCCTGGACGATATAAGGAACGTCTTGCGGGCGGGTTGCGACAAGGTATCGATTAATACGGCGGCTGTCAAGGATCCGTCATTTGTAAAAAAATCGGCTTCGAAGTTCGGTAGTCAATGCATAGTAGTGGCTATAGATTCGAAGCGAAATGATTCTATTGAAAAATCACAAGTGTTTATAAACGGAGGAAGGACGCCGACCGGGATCGACACTATTAAATGGGCCAGGAAGATGGAAAAGCTCGGCGCCGGCGAGATACTCCTGACCAGCATGGATTTTGACGGCACGAAAGAAGGCTACGATATCGAATTAACGAAGCGTGTAAGCGAATCTGTCGGTATCCCTGTAATAGCTTCGGGCGGAGCCGGGAACCTGGGGCATCTTTATGATGCCCTGACGAAGGGCAAGGCGGACGCGGTATTGGCCGCGTCTATATTCCATTATCGCGAATATCAGGTGATCGAAGCGAAAGAATATCTGAAAAAGAGGAAAGTGGCGGTGAGATTATGACAAACATAGCGGATAAGATCAAATTCGACGAGAAAGGGCTGGTGCCTTCGATAATCCAGGACTACAAGTCTAGGGAGGTATTGACGCTCTGCTATATGAACCGCGAGGCGCTCGAGAAGACGCTCGAAGAGGGTAAGATATATGTATTCAGGCGCTCCAAGGGGAAGCTCATGATGAAGGGCGAAACGAGCGGATGCACGCAGACTGTGAGGTCGCTTTTCATCGATTGCGAAGGCAACTCGATACTTTTTATGGTCGACCAGGAGAGGGCCGCCTGTCATGAGGGTTATTTCACCTGTTATTTCAGGGAGATCGATAAGTCCGGCAGCGTGAAAATAGAAGGCAAGAGGATATTCGACCCTAAAGAGGTCTATAAAAAAACATAGGACGGCTATGTATTATCCGGCTAAAGATGAATTCATAAAACTCGCGAAGAAGGGCAACCTGATACCTGTCTACAGGGAGATCCTCGCGGATTTTGAAACGCCTCTTTCATGTTTTATGAAGATAGATAAAGGCGACTACTCGTTCCTGCTTGAGTCCGTCGAAGGGGGAGAGAACCTCGCGAGATATTCATTCCTGGGAAGCGCTCCTTCTCTGGTATTTTCAAGTAAAGGCGATACGGTCTGTGTCGCAGAAGGCAAGAAGACGAAACGTTTTGCCGCGAAGGATCCGATAGAGGAGTTGAAAAAGATAGTCGGCAGGTATAATTTTGTGAAGACAAAAGGGCTGCCGAGGTTCTCGGGAGGATTGGTCGGGTTCTTTGGATATGACATGGTGCGTTATATGGAGAAGCTTCCCGATAAGAACGCGGATGACCTCCGGATAGCGGATTCGTTGTTCATGCTTACAGACACCCTGCTCATATTCGACCACGTGGACCACCTGATAAAGGTCGTATCGAACGCCCATGTCCGGGGCGATCCCGCCGCCTCATACGACGAAGCGGTCTCGAAGATAGAAAAGATAGTGAAAGACCTTAAGGCGGTGTGCAAGAGCCCGGCTCCTGCGCCCTTAGCGACAAAAAAGACGAAACCCCTGAAGTTGAAGTCGAATTTCACCCGGAAGCAGTTCGAGGATGTGGTAAGAAAGGCCAAGGATTATATAAGGAAAGGCGACATAATACAGGTCGTGCCGTCGCAGAGGTTCGAGACCCCGATACATTCGGAGCCGTTCCAGATATACAGGGCGCTGCGATCAATAAATCCGTCGCCGTATATGTATTACCTGAAGATGAAAGAGTTCTGCCTTGTCGGTTCTTCTCCGGAGATAATGGTCAGGTGCGAGAACGGGACCGTGGAGTTAAGGCCGATAGCCGGGACGCGGCCTAGAGGCGCGTCCGACGAGGAAGACGCCAGATTGATGAAAGAGCTCCTGGCAGACCCGAAGGAGAAAGCGGAGCATATAATGCTCGTCGATCTCGGCAGGAACGACGTCGGCAGGGTATGCGATTACAGATCAGTCAAGGTATCGGATCTCATGACGGTAGAAAAGTATTCGCACGTGATGCACATAGTAAGCGATGTCAGCGGAAAGTTGAAGAAGGGCAAGGACGCATTTGATGTAGTCAGGGCTACATTCCCGGCTGGAACCGTTACCGGCGCGCCCAAGGTCAGGGCCATGGAGATCATCGACGAGCTTGAGAACGTCAAGCGCAAGACTTATGCCGGGTGTGTGGGGTACTTCAGTTTTTCCGGGAACCTCGATTCTTGCATTACGATAAGGACGATATTGATAAAGGATAAGACGGCTTATATCCAGGCTGGCGGAGGCGTCGTCGCCGATTCGCGGCCTGAACGGGAATATCAGGAGACGATAAATAAGGCGAAGGCGCTGGTGAAAGCTATAGAGATGGCGGAGATGGGATTAGACTGATGGGTAAATCCGAAATTCGAATATCGAAATACGAAACAATATCAAATGTCGAAACTTTAATTACTAAGAACAATTATCCGATAAAATATGACTTAGAAGAAAGGACTGAAAAGTTTGCGCGGGAAATAATACTTTTATGCAAACAAATACATCGGGATACTATAAACATTGAATTGGTTAGTCAACTTATACGATCGTCAGGTTCTGTAGGGGCAAATTACATCGAAGCTAACGAATCAGTAAGCAAAAAAGATTTCTCTCATCGAATAAAAATTTGCAGAAAAGAAGCAAAGGAGTCTAGATATTGGTTGAAGCTATTGATTTCTGCAAATATAGATTTTAAAGAGAAAATAGCCCCACACATACAGGAAGCGACCGAGTTGATGAATATATTTGGGGCTATCGTTAAAAAATGTTTATAGTTTGATTCATTTAAACATTATAATTTGTTTCGTATTTCGGATTTCGTGCTTCGAATTTAAAGTTATCAATAGGTGTTTGCTATGATTTTAGTTATAGACAATTACGACTCATTTACCTACAATCTCGTCCAGTATCTGGGCGAGCTGGGCGCGGAGCTTGCGGTATACCGGAATGACAAGATCACTATCGGCGCGATAAAGAAGATGCATCCGAAGAAGATCGTCATATCTCCCGGGCCGGGAATTCCTAAAAATGCCGGCATATCAGAACAGGTCATACTCGATTTTGGACGGACAGTTCCTATACTTGGCGTATGCCTCGGCCACCAGGCTATAGGCGAGGTCTTCGGCGGAAAGATAATCGGCGCCAGGGATCTCATGCACGGCAAGACATCGCTCGTCTATCACGACGGTAAGGGATTGTTCAAGGGGCTTAAGAACCCTTTTGAAGGAACGAGGTACCATTCTCTTATAGTCGAGAGGAAGAGTTTTCCGAAGTGCCTTAGGATCACGGCTGAAACGAAAGACAAGGAGATAATGGGGCTCCAGCATGTCAAGTATCCGATATACGGCGTCCAGTTCCATCCGGAATCGATATTGACGCTCGAGGGCATGAAGCTGTTAAAGAATTTTCTGATAATATAACAAATTTTGATATGATCTCGCGGGTTAAGGAGGGGTTTAATATGAGCGAGAAAGAGAAGAGACTTAGCTGGACGAAGCCCGGATTGAATAGGATATCTATGTTATCCGCGGGGGGGCGGGATACTGCAAGGCTTAACTGCGGTGACGGAAGCATGGACGCGGCAGATTGTATAAATGGAAGCTCAGCTTTAACCGACTGTAATATAGGTACGGCTGCCGGAGCATGCAGTGGGGGAAATTCACCTAATACCTGCTCCGATGGCGCAGGCGCATGGGGTTGCGGTCTTGGTGGCGGTGCTGCTTGAGCGGGATTGTTCTCGACTCGCGGCTTCGCCGCTTCCGCCGAAGGCGGATCCGCCGATCTGTGTGGCGTACGCTCGAACAATAATATATGAGGAAAAAGATGATACGCGAAGCGATAGAGAAGGCAGCAAGGCGCATAGACCTGTCGGAAAAAGAGATGCGCGAGGCGTTCGATGAGATAATGTCCGGTAAGGCCGCGCCCTCCCAGATAGGCGCTTTTGTAACTGCTTTACGCATGAAAGGCGAGACGGTGATCGAGATAACCGCGGCAGCCAGGGTAATGCGGGAAAAGTCTCTGCATATACATGCCGGCAAGGAGACCATAATCGATACCTGCGGCACCGGCGGGGGTTCCACGAATACGTTCAACATATCCACCACGGTCGCGTTCGTTGTAGCCGGCTGCGGCGTCAAGGTAGCCAAACACGGTAACAGGGCAGCGTCGAGCCAATGCGGAAGCGCCGATGTCCTCGAAGCGCTTGGCGTAAAACTTGATATAAGCCCGGACATGGTCCAGAGGTGCATCCTTGAGATAGGCATAGGTTTCATGTACGCTCCGCTGTTCCATGGCGCAATGAAGTTTGCGGCCCCCGTGAGAAAAGAGATCGGCATCAGGACGATATTCAATATCCTCGGTCCGCTATCCAATCCGGCGGACGCCTCAAGCCAGGTTCTTGGGGTCTATGACGCGAAGCTTACAGAAACGATGGCGGGCGTGCTGAAGAACCTCGGCTTAAAGAGGGCTTTTGTCGTCTACGGAATGGATACGCTTGACGAATTGACCATAACGGGCAGGACCAGGGTGACAGAATTGAATAAAGGGAAGATAAAGACATATTACCTTACCCCCGAAAAATTCGGTTTAAAACGCGCTTCCCTGGATGATATAGCGGGAGGGGACGCGAAAGAGAATGCCGGTTTAATATTGTCGGTGCTGAAGGGCGAGCGCGGACCGAAGCGGGATGTGGTATTGATGAACGCGGCTACAGCGCTTGTAGCGGCATTCAAGGCTAAAGACCTTAAGGCGGGCGTCAAGCTGGCTGCTGCGTCGCTCGATTCAGGATCGGCCTTGAAAAAGCTGATGAAGCTGATAGAGATTACAAATAGTTGAAGAGAGAGCTATGATACTGTCGCGTATAATAGAAGAAAAGAGGAAGGTAGTCGAAGAGGCGAAGCGCATTAAGCCTCTTGCGGAGCTCGTAAAAGAGACAAAGGGTATCTGTGTGAAGAGCACGTTCAAGAAGAACATATCGAGGCCTCACCACATAAACCTTATAGCCGAGATAAAGAAGGCGTCGCCGTCCAAAGGTATATTGCGGGGGGATTTCAATCCTTCCAGGATAGCCGTTACGTACCAGGCTAACGGCGCGGCCGCGATATCCGTCCTGACCGACGAGAGGTTCTTTGCCGGCTCGCTCGGCCATATACATAAGGTGAAAGAGAACATCTCTCTTCCTGTCTTGAGAAAAGATTTTATTATAGACGAGTACCAGATATACGAGTCTGTGGCCGCGGGCGCGGACGCCATATTACTCATAGCCGATATACTTGAGACGAATGAGATGGCGGGATTCTATAACCTGGCGCAAACGCTTGGCCTTGATATCCTTGTAGAAGCGCACAACGAGGAGGATATCGAGAAAGCCCTCTCGACAGGCGCGAATATTATCGGGATAAATAATAGGGACCTGCATTCTTTTAAAGTGGACCTCGGCGTTACGCAGAAGCTGATCCGGCTCATCCCGCAGAATAAGGTCAGGGTTTCCGAAAGCGGCATAAAGACATATGAAGACGTGATGTTCCTGAAGTCGCTGGGCGTGAACGCGGTCCTGATCGGTGAGGCGTTCATGGAGGCCGAGGATATCGCCGGTAAGATGCGGGAAATAATGAGGTATTAGCTAAAGAGTGTATGACTAAGATAAAAATATGCGGAATAACGAATAAGATCGACGCGCTTGCCGCTTCTGAGTTAGGGGCGGATATGCTCGGCTTCGTATTTTATAACGGTTCGAAGCGTTATGTCGAGCCGCGAACGGCAGAGGATATAATAAACGAGATCCCCCAGTCTGTCAGGAAAGTCGGCGTCTTTGTGGACGAGACGAAGGAGAATGTTCAACGAATAGCGCAAGACGCTTTGCTGGATATCCTGCAGTTCCACGGGGATGAGACTCCGGATTTTTGCGTATATTTCAAAGACAAATACAAGGTGATCAAGGCATTCAGGCTGAAAGATAAGGACGACCTGAAAAAGATAAACATGTATGATACGGATTATTACCTGCTGGACACGTATAAACGCGATTCTATCGGCGGATCCGGTGAGGTTTTTGACTGGAAGATCTTGAAGGATTTCGAGATATTGAAACCCGTTATACTCGCGGGCGGATTGACGCCGGCTAATGTCCGGCAAGCTATAAAAGAGGTCGCGCCGTTCGGCGTAGATGTCTCTACCGGGGTCGAGGCCTCGCCGGGAAAGAAAGATATCGGATTGATGAAAAAGTTCGTGGAGAACGTGAGGAGAGAAGATTGAAGCTACCTGACAATAGAGGTTATTACGACGGTTTCGGCGGCAAGTTCGTGCCTGAGACCCTGATGGCGGCGCTCGGTGAGCTCGACAGGGAATATAGCCGCGCAAGGAGCGACAAGCGCTTCAGGAGCGAGTTTGTCAATTACTTAAGGGAATATGCAGGCAGGCCTACCGTATTATATTTCGCTAAGAGACTTACGGAAAAAGCGGGGGGAGCTAAGATATATCTTAAGCGGGAAGATATGCTCCATACAGGCGCTCATAAGATTAATAACACTTTGGGGCAGGCGCTCCTTGCTGTAAGGATGGGCAAGCCGCGCATAATAGCCGAGACAGGCGCCGGACAACACGGTGTCGCTACGGCTACGGTTGCGGCCCTGTTCGGTCTTAAATGCGAGATATTCATGGGCGAGGAAGACATTAAACGTCAGGCGATAAACGTATTCAAGATGAGGATGCTGGGGGCGAAGGTCAATCCGGTCGCTTCCGGTTCCAGGACATTGAAAGACGCGATGAACGAGGCTATGAGGGACTGGGTGACGAATGTCCGCTCGACATATTATGTGATCGGTTCTGTGGCAGGACCGCACCCTTACCCGATGATGGTCAGGGATTTCCAGTCTATCATAGGAACTGAGGCGCGAAAGCAGATACTGGGTAAAGAGGGGCGCCTCCCGGACCATGTAGTAGCTTGTGTAGGCGGCGGCTCGAACGCCATGGGGATATTCTATTCGTTCATTAAAGACAAAGTGGCCTTGACAGGAGTAGAGGCGGCCGGATTTGGGCTGGGTACCGGTAAACATGCGGCGACGCTGTGTAAGGGCTCGGTCGGCGTCTTGCACGGTTCCAAGAGTTATTTATTACAGGATGCGGACGGGCAGATAAAGATAGCGCATTCGATATCGGCAGGGCTGGACTATCCGGGCGTCGGGCCTGAGCATTCGTATCTGAAGGCCTTCGGCCGCGCGAAATACGCGGCGGTCACCGATAAGCAGGCGCTCGAGGGTTTCAGGATGCTGACAGAGCTCGAGGGGATAATCCCGGCCCTCGAATCGTCGCACGCGCTCTATTACGCGACCCGGCTCGCGAAACGGCTTTCGAGGAACAAAGTCATAATCGTCTGCCTCTCCGGCCGGGGCGATAAGGATATAGACATAGTCAGAGGTGTGCTGTAAAATTTTTCGCTTGGCCCTTGCGCCGATGGCCGAACCGGCCAGTGGGCCTCGCCTAATTTTGATTTCAAGGGTATTTTGTTTTGCTTAAGTTATAATAGCTACTTTATTCTTATGGTAACTATGGCGCTAAAGTGCTTTGGGTAATAACGAGACGTTATCAAAATTTACGGCTCAACCCACATGGCCGGTTTGCCATCGTTGCCATAGAAGAGCGAAGAAATTTTGCAGGCGGAACAGGGCAAGATAGGGGCAGGTCTAATCGCAAATTTGTAAGTGTCCCTTAAGTCTTAACTTAGAATGAAGGTATGAGAAATGTCCAAATATAGTAATTACCACGTTCAAATTTTGCAGCACATTTTGCAAACGAAATGTAGCTCGTGGCATAATTTGTTCCATCGAGATAGCGAGCTTATTCGCAATATAGCTGGCGAAAATCGCGATATCAATATATTGCAGCAAATATCGGCGACTACACAACAGGCATTTCAAAAGTTGCTTTCTGAGGGGCTCGTATATGATACAAATGGAGACCGCTGGTATTCCCTTACGGAGGCAGGGAAAAAATTGCTCAAGTCAAACATGGAGTTATTACCAACAATTGATTTTGAAACAGTAAAAAATGATTATGAGTTGCATCCTGGAATAAAGTCAGTAGCTTTAGATTTATTTAAAAATGGTCATTATAAAGAAGCTATACAAGCCGCGTTGGTTGAAGTTATAAATAGAGTTAAAGTAGTAGCAAAAAATCCGCACGGCAGCAATGCGAGGGAATTAGATGGAGATGATTTAATGAACAGGGTATTTGGGTGCGATGGCGTAAATACTCCATTAGTTAAGCTAAATAATTTATCTGATACGTTGGACAGAGCGGAACAACGCGGGTTTATGTATCTTTTTAAGGGTGTTGTTGGAATAAGAGACAAAAAAGCACATTTAAACTTTGTTCAAAATGACTCATTCAAAACGCTAGAGTACCTGGCTTTAGCTAGCCTTTTAATGCGACTTTTGGACGACGAATTTCTAAAACATTATAATACACATTTGTATCAAAGTGAAAATATCTCAGTAAAAGATAACAAATAATTAAGGTTTAAATTGGTTATTACGATATCGGTAAATGTTGCTATGAAAATTTACGGGTGACACTCCTTCTAGCCTTTTGTCGATAAAGGGCGAAGTATGCCCGCCTGATCGCAGCAAACTAAGTCAGGCGGGCAGGGATGGGGTGTCCCGAATATAGAAGGGCGTAGTTCGGCGCACATAGATACGCGCTTATGTCGTAGGGGAGGTTTAAACCTCCCCTACGACTACAGATTGTAAACCCAATCCGATGGGGTTAATGACAGGCGGATTGGATGGGGTGCCCGAATGTTAAAGAGATGTAGTTCGGGATACATAGATACGCGCACAGAATATACCCGTGGTAGATTGTCCCGCCCGGAGTAATACTTGAGGCGGGATCCCGCCCCGAGCTAAACAGATGGCGGGATAAACCCATACGAGCCCTTTAGAACAAAAGGCGAAGGAGTGGCAGGACCCGTAAATTTTCTGTAGAAGCCAGTGCTCGAATAACGAGGCTTAGGTTGAACTAAAGACGGCCAATATTATGACACCATTAAACAATAAAGATCATCTATTCGGAAAAGTCGCAGTGTTTATTGATGCGGCAAATATCATACATTGTTATAAGGATACCGAATGGAAAATAGATTTCAAAAAGTTGAAGAAATATTTCGAATCTAAGTGTACCTTAATAGGCATATATTATTATAGCGCGTTCTTTGAAGAGTCTACAGGCCAGAAATCGTTCTTTGAGATGCTTAGCAGAAAAGGATTTATATTAAGAGTAAAGAAAATTAGGAAGATTATGAATGACGATGGCACGATAACGTTAAAGGGCAATTGTGATACCGATATGGTAGTAGACGCGATGTCCTGCATTGACAACTATGATACGGCAGTTATAATGAGTGGAGACAGCGATTTTGTTTCTTTGGTCAACCTTTTAAGGGGGAAAGGCAAAAAGGTTGTTATCGTTTCAACGCGATGGCATGTTGCTAAAGACTTGATTCAGGCAGCGAACCATTATTTCGATATCAATAAGTTTAAGCCAGCGTGGGAATTTGACAATAAGCCCTAAAATCACAAAACCCGCTTGCGCCTTACGGCTAACAAACGGGCCTCGGATGACTTGTCTGGTTATAAGTATAGTACAGGATAGCGTTTTTGTCAACCTGTAATAACTGAATTTTTTTTACTTAACATTTCAAAGGAGCGATATGAAAATAAAGCCGAATCTGCAGTTCTCGGTCCTGTGTGACGACGTGAGGCAGGAGAATAACGGTAAGTTCATACTCATCGGGCTGTTCGAGGCGATAAACGCGAGGAAATTTCCCGCGACGCATTACGCTCTCTTCGTCGTAAACAGGTGGTGCAAGGGTGAGGGCACGTTCACCCAGAAGATACGCATAGTGAACCCGAAGGACAAGTCGGTCGTTTTTCAGACCGATGAGCAGGTCTTCGAGCTTCCGGATATCGATAGGCATCATACGCTCGTATCGCGGTTCAACAATCTAGTATTCCCTAATCCCGGAAAGTACTGGGTCGAGGTGCTGTTAGACAATGAACTTATTTTGAACTATCCGATAATGTTAAAAGAGGCCAAATAGAAAAGTTAATTGTGTTGATTGCGTTTCTTGAGTTTATTGCGTTTAACGCAACAAACTCAATGAACTCAAAAAACACAATAAACTGAAAGTGAAAAGAGATGAATCGAATCGACGAGAAGTTTGGGGAGTTAAAAGCGGCTGGCATGAAGACGTTCATCGCCTATATCACTGCGGGCGATCCTGACCTTGGTACGACCGCGCGGCTCGTGCGTGCCCTGGAAGTGTCCGGAGTCGACATATTGGAGCTCGGCATACCGTTCTCGGATCCCGTCGCGGACGGGCCAACGATCCAGGCCGCGTCCCAGAGGGCTCTCCGGAAAAAAGCCTCCTTGCGTAAGATATTCGAAATGGCCGGGCGTTTAAGGAAAGATACCGCAATCCCAATGGTCTTCATGACGTATTACAATCCCGTCTTCAAATACGGGGTCAGCCGTTTCTTCAAAAGCTGCAAGCGGCACGGCATTGACGGCGTCATCATCCCGGACCTGCCTATCGAAGAAGGTAAGGAAGTGATAAGGCTCGGCAGGGCGAGCGGAGTTGCGACGATCTTCCTGATCGCTCCTACTTCCACGGCTGACAGGATAAACAAGATCGCCGATAGTTCGCGGGGATTCATATACTATGTATCGTTAACCGGCGTTACCGGCGCAAGAAGGACCCTCCCGGCGGAGACCATTTCCAGGATCAGGTCAATCAAGTCCGTTACAAGAAAACCTGTGGCTGCAGGTTTTGGTATATCGAACGCAAAACAGGCCGGAGCGATAGCGCGTGTCGCTGACGGCGTTATAGTGGGAAGCGCTATAGTCAGGATTATTGAGGCTAACAGGAATAATCCGAAAAGGATGCTTTCGGAGGTTTCGCGGTTTTCGAAAAAACTGGCGGAGGCCATACATGGGACCTGAAAAACGTGATAAGTCCGGTAACGGCAATGTCTATGCCGTGATACTCGTAGGCGGCAAAGGGGTGCGGCTAAGGCCTCTGTCCACAAGCGCCAGGCCGAAGGCGTTCCTATCTATCACCAGGGACCGCAAGACTATGTTCGCCCGTACCATCGATAGGGCCAGGTGCATAGTCCCGGCAGAACAGATAGTAGTGGTAGCGAATAAGGCGCATACCGGGCTCGTCTTAAAAGACCTGCCGAAAATAAGGTCTAAGAACCTTATTTTGGAGCCGATATCCAGGAACACGGCGCCCGCCATAGCATTGACCGCGTCTATCCTTGCCAGGAGGCGGCCGGACGCCATCATGTTCATACTGCCGACCGATCATTATATATTGGACGAGAAGAAATATCTCAAGGCCGTAAAGACGGGTATAAAATTTATTAAAAATAATATGGATAGCGTGATCATTCTGGGCGTCAAACCCGATTTTCCTTCGACAGGATACGGATATGTAAAGATCAAAGGGAAAAAGCCCGGCGATGGCGCATTAAAGGTCGAGAGATTCGTTGAGAAGCCGGATCTGCCAACGGCGCAAAAGTACCTGGAGAGCGGGCGCTATCTATGGAACACCGGCATCTTTATATTTTCAGCGGCCTGTATCCTGGAGGTGACGAGGAAGCTTGCGCCGAAGATCTACAATGCGGTAACGAAGATGCGCCATAAAGGCAACATGTATGACTCTCTTCCCAACATATCTATCGATTATGCGATAATGGAGAAGGTGGGGAACATGTACTGTGTTAAAGGCGACTATAGATGGCATGACATGGGAAGCTTCAAGACGCTGGAGTCGATATTGAAGCGGGAATCGCGCAAGTTCGTTTCGAGGGGCGGAAAGATAGTGAAGATAATATGAGAATACTTGGGGTGGACTTCGGGTCAAAGAGGATAGGCATCGCCGTAAGCGACGAACTTTTTATCACAGCCCAGGGCGTAAAGACATTGGTGCGCCGGAGCCTGGAGCAAGACCTGCGCGAGATCAAGGATTTTATTAAAGAACACGGCGTAATAGAGGTGGTTGTAGGCCTTCCTCTTAATATGAACGGAAGTCATAGCCAGAAGACCAAAGAGGCGATGGAGTTCATGGAGAGCCTTTCAAAAGCGGTGGATGTCCCTGTGAAGACCTGGGATGAACGCCTTTCGACCGTCCAGGCGGAGAGGACGCTTCTAGAGGCGGACTTAAGCCGCGCAAAAAGAAAAAGGGTC
>Ga0265297_10003356_pt1 | contig 29218 bp, 26 predicted proteins | sample Munlanlwell13791_FD_192502 | JGI IMG/M metagenome (GOLD analysis project Ga0265297, IMG submission 192502) | Leachate microbial communities from a municipal landfill in Southern Ontario, Canada - Leachate well 137-91 | ecosystem: Engineered > Solid waste > Landfill > Unclassified | place...
GCCAACCAAGTTTTTGGAATGAAAAAATAGATCTTTTGTTTCGCCTTCGCGAGAAATAAATCCAAATCCTCTATCCGTAAGAGTTTTAATAGTTCCGTTCATACGTTTAAACTTTTATTTTAATTTGATAATTTTTAATACAGAAAAACTCGACTATGTTTCCGCATCTTTTGTAACTATATAAGTATACACTATTGATAATGTTTGTCAAGGGTTGTTGTTTATAATTTCCCCAGATCAAGTTCTTCGTTGATTTTTAATGATTCAACGAATTTTTCCATATGGCTGACTAAAATAACCGGTCCGTGAAAATTATTAATCGCTTCAGCGATCAAAGGCAAATGACGAAAGTTAATGTGATTGGTCGGCTCGTCCAAAATCAACAAACCCGGCCGCATTAAAACAAGCCGGGCAAAAGTCAAAAGTCCTTTCTGCCCTTCGGATAATTCGCAAATAAGATTATCCATAATATCCCCTGTTAAAAGAAATCCGGCCGCCACTGTTCGCAAATGCTGGGAATCCGAATTGTCAAACACGACATTTTTCAATGAATCAAGCACGGTTTCCTGAAAATTAAGATTTGAAAAATCTTGGCTGTAATAACCGATTCTGATATCGTCGGCAATTTTAACGCCCTCGTGTTTTTCCGAAACTAACGAGCGCAAAAAAGTGCTTTTGCCGATTCCATTCGGTCCGACCACTGAGAGATGAATTTTTTTGTTAATATCTTTTTTAACTTTTTTGACAACCAATTTATTGTCTTTAAAAATTTTTACTGATCTGATTTCCACTATATTTCCGATTAAATCTTCCTGCACCGGAATTAAAAACTTTCTGATAACCCTATCTTCTTTTCTGACATCAACCATATTTTCTTCCAATTCTTCGGTTTCTTCGCGAAGTTTGCTGGCTAATTTTCTCATTTTTCCTCCTTTGTTGGCGAAAAAATTAACTTTTTCTTTGCGATCAAGAATTTGTTTTTTCAACTGGGCGTTTTTCATTTGCTCTCTTTCCACCCGCTTGGAAATTTCTTCAACCACTGAATAATAATCTCCCAAATACATTTCGGTTTGATGCGTAAAAATATCAAGATAAATTACGCCTTCGGTAAAACAATTTAAAAAATCCGCGTCATGAGAAATGACAATTACGGTTTTCGGATACATAATCAAAAATCCCAACAAGTGATCAATGCCTTCTTTGTCCAAATTGTTGGTCGGCTCGTCCAATAATAAAATATCCGGATTTTTAATCATGGCAAAAGCCAATAACAACCGAGCTTGCTGGCCACCGGAAAGATCGCCGACTCGCCTCTTTAAACTGATCGCTCCGCTGCTTTCCTCTGGACCGATCGACATATTAACCGCATCCATAACCTTGGCTATCTGACTGCGCAAATCGGCCGGCACAACAGAAAAAGCTTTGGAAAAATAATCTTCTATGCTTAAATTCAAATCGTTTCTGCTGATTGTTTGACTGGCAATGCCGACTGTAGCGCCCAAAGAAACCGATATTTGGCCGCTTTTCGGTTTGATATCTCCTTTGATTAAATTAAAAATAGTGCTTTTGCCGGATCCGTTCTGACCCATTAAAGTTATTTTCGCGCCTTTTCGCACGCTAAAACTGGCCTCGTTCAACACGGGCTTTTTGTGGACATATTCAAATGAAACTTTATCAAAACGCAAAACTACTTCTTCGGCCATAAAAAATTTAAATTATATTATCACAATGCTTGACTTAATAGATTAGCAAATTTTTAAAAATTTGTCAACTTTTATAATTAATGAAATAGCTCGGCAAAATTAAATTGCCGAGCTATTGAATAATCATTTAGATTTTATCCTTTTTCTCTTGAAAATTGCTATATTATCAATCCGAGAGAAACCCATTCTCATATGACCTTCTCCACCCTCTGATCTGCTTCCCCACTTAAGATTAATAGCATTCTGGTGAGCACAAACGCAAAAATGTCCTGCGACCGAAGTGTCATAGAGTAAACCATTGGTAAGAATTGTATAACCGACATGTATTTCTCTACCACGAAAAGATCTAAGTATTTTTCTTATCTCTTTATTGGATTGTACTCTGTCTTTTTTTAGAAAATTGTACTGGGTGCCAAAACATTCAAAATATAATATGTCCATTTTTTCCTCCTTTCAGGAAAATTTTATCCTTTTCCTTTCTTAAAAATTGCCATATTCTTAATCCGAAAAAAACCAATCCTCATACTACATTTTGTACCCAATAACCTGCTTTCCCACATCAGATGAATTGCATTCTGATGAGCACAAATGCGAAAACGTCCCTGAAGCGTAGTATCATAAACTAAACCATTGATAAGAGCCGGATAAGTAATTAATACTTCTTTACCGCAAAGAGGCCTAAGTAATTTTCTTATCCTTTCATTGGATTGCGCGTCTTTCCTTTTTAAAAGATTATATTGCGCATCAAAATGCGATATTCTCATATTCTCCTCCTTTTATATTTTTAAGTACCGTTAATTATTTAAGCATATTTTTTGAGAAATGTCAACCCGCCTAAATTTTTCTGCGAAAAACTTGGGCGGGTAACCAAAATGAAAAGGCGGATAAAACTTTATCCGCCTTTTCGAGATTCAATTAAAACTTAATTTATTTTATCAGTGGTTCTTGCTTTACTTCTTTCTTAACTTTCTTTTTATTTCCTTTAAGAATGAAGTAACCAATAACACCGAGTATGATCAAAGTCACTATTACAGCTAACCACACTTTACCGGTTCCGAGAGATAATACATTCGCCATTGAACCTAACAAGCTTGATTTCGCAACTTTTTTAGCAGCAATAGTTGCGGTAACAGTGTAAGCTTGGGTTGTATCATCGGCAGCGGTAACAGTGTAAATAACTGAATGAGTGAAATCTTGTGTCATTCCGGAAGCCGGGCTGACTGCTACTCCATTAATAACGATCGTTGGAGTAAGAGCATTAACCTTGGTTCCAAAAGGAACAGTTACGGTAATGACATGATTTGTTTCATTGATAACACCTGCGCCTAAACCATTAAAGCTGAAATCATTAATTGCTTTAGCCGGATTAGCGGCAACGGTTATGGCAACAGTATAAGTTTGAGTGGATTTATCTTCAGCCGTGACGGTGTAAGCGACTGGATCAGTAAAATCCTGAGCCGCTCCAGAAGCAGGGCTGACTGATTTTCCGGTTGTAGTAATCATTGGAACAAGCGCAGTAACATCAGTGCCATAAGGCAAGGTGGCCACGATTGTCTTTGTATCTTCATTAATAGCGCCAACGACTGCATAAGCTGCAAAGTCAAACGAAGTAATAGCTTTGGCTGAATTTACAACAGGAGCAGGTTTAACTACAGGAGTTGGTTTTACAACAGGAGCAGGTTTAACTGCAGGAGTTGGTTTTACAACAGGAGCAGGTTTAACTGCAGGAGCGACATTATAATTTCCAGCCACAGCAGCATTAGAAATAGAAGCGCCTTCACCTATAATATCAATATTTTTAAAATTAATTGAAGATGGTTTAGTATTTTCTGTTTTAACAGATACGGTCATTAAAGTTCTGTCAGATACTGTACAATTCGGTATACCGATTAAGAAATACGGACTTGAACAGCTTGGAGAAGATATTGCTTGCAAACCGCTTGAAAGAGTTATGCCCTGACAAGTTAAATTGTTAAAGACTAATGTACCTTCAATAACACAAACTTTATCACCTGCATTATTAAGACCCACAGATGCGTTAAAAACGCTTCCGGCAGTTTTATTGACGTTTATCGGTGAGACGTACAAGAAAGTACTGGCAGCGTCTGCTGTTCCGGCAAAACCGGCGACCGACAATAAGAAGACAGTTGTCAATAATACAATTTTCATTTTTATATTTTTCATATTTTTCATATTTATAATTATTTATTTAATCTTATATAGACCAGTTTAACATTAATAATGAGAAATCATATTTATCGACTTTGCCATCGGCATTAACGTCGGCGACATTGGAACCTGTTCGTCCCCAATTTGCCATCAATATTGAAAAGTCATATTTATCAACTTTTCCGTCCTTATTAATATCACCTTTTATAATATTCTGAGTAAAGGCAATGGTTACGGTATAAGTTTGCATTGCGCCACTCTCGGCAGTAACAGTGTAAATAACAGGGTTAGTGAAATTTTGAGCAACATCTGAAGCCGGAGAAATTCTTGCCTTATCGGAAATGGTGATAGTTGGTACTAAATGAGTTACATCTGTGCCATAAGGAGCAACCAGAAGAACTGTATAATTTGTTTCATCAATGGTGCCTATAATTGGATTTAATCCACCAAAACTGAAAGCAGTGATTGCTTTAGCAGAGCTATAAGCATAGCTTCCGCCACCTCCGCCGCCACCTCCGCCGCCGTTAGCGACAGTAATGGTAACAGTATAGGTTTGAGTAGTTGTATCAGCAGCAGTAACAGTATAAGTTACAGGACTGGTGAAATTCTGAGCAACGCCGGAAGCAGGGCTGACCGAAGTTCCGGTAATGGTAATTGTTGGAACAAGTGCAGTCACAACCGTACCATAAGCCATGGTTATTGCGATTGTGTGATTGGTTTCATTTATTATTGTATTACTACCTTGATTGGCAAAGTTAAAAGATGTAATCGCTTTAGCCGGGTTAAGAGCCGCAGTAACAGTTACCACATAAGCTTGTGTTGAAGAATCAGCTGCGGTAACAGTATAAGTTACAGGACTGGTGAAATTCTGAGTTGTATCAGAAGCAGGGCTGACTGAAGCACCGGTAATTGTAATTGTCGGCGCTAAGGCAGTCACGTCAGTGCCGTAAGGCATAGTCACAGCAATAGTGTGATCAGCTTCGTTGATCGTTGTAGTACCTAATTGATTAGAAATTGTAAATGCAGTAATCGCCTTGGCTGAATTAAGAGCCGCAGTAACAGTTACCACATAAGCTTGTGTTGAAGAATCAGCAGCAGTAACAGTATAAGTTACAGGGCTGGTGAAATTTTGAGCCACGCCGGAAGCAGGAGTAACCGAGGATCCGGTAATTGTAATTGTCGGAACTAAAGCAGTTACATCAGTGCCAAAAGGCATAGTCACAGCAATAAGGTGATTAACTTCATCAATATTTGTATTGCCAACTTGATTTGGAATTGCAAATGCGGTAATCGCTTTGGCCGGATTAAGAGCCACTGTCACGGTCACAATGTAAGCTTGAGTAGTTGTGTCAGCAGCAGTAACAGTATAAGTTACAGGGCTGGTGAAATTTTGAGCCACGCCGGAAGCAGGAGTAACCGAGGATCCTGCAATTGCGATCGTTGGTATAAGACCTGTCACGTCAGTGCCGTAAGGCATAGTCAAAGCAATAGTGTGATCAATTTCGTTGATCGTTGTAGTACCTAATTGATTAAGAATAGTAAATGAAGTAATTGCTTTATCAGAACTGGCGGCCATATTCACTGTAACCACATAAGCTTGAGTAGTTGTGTTAGCTGCGGTAACAGTATAAGTTACAGGGCTGGTGAAATTTTGAGCCACGCCGGAAGCAGGACTGACTGAAGCGCCGGTAATTGTAATTGTCGGAACTAAAGCAGTTACATCAACAGTACTGGTGCTATAAGGCAGAGTTAAAATAATAGTGTGATCAGTTTCGTTAATTACTCCATTAACCGCCGGATTTAATTCTTCAAAACTAAATGCAGTAATCGCTTTTGCCGGATTAAGGGCAAGATTAACGGTCACGACATAAGCTTGTGTTGAAGAATCTTCAGCCACAACTGTATATGTTTTTGGATGAGTAAAATTATTTGCCACGCCGGAAGCAGGACTGACTGAAGCACCGGTAATGGTAATTACTGGAATCAAAGCCGTCACGTTTGTACCATAAGGCATGGTTAACGCAATGGTGTGATTAACTTCATCAATTGTTGTATCGCCTATCTGATTAGGAACATTAAAAGATGTAATCGTTTTGGCTGGATTAAGAGCCACGGTAACGGTCACGACATAAGCTTGTGTTGAAGAATCTTCAGCCACAACTGTATATGTTTTTGGATGAGTAAAATTATTTGCCACGCCGGAAGCAGGAGTAACCGAGGATCCGGTAATTGTAATTGTCGGAACAAGTGCAGTAACGTCAGTACCAAAAGGAATGGTTAAAGCTATAGTGTGAGCACTTTCATTTATAACAGTATCACCAACCTGATTTGGAATTATAAAAGCAGTAATTGCTTTAATCGTACTAGCAGTAAAATTTACAGTCACAACATAAGCTTGAGTTGAAGAATCAGCTGCGGTAACTGTATATGTTTTCGGATTGGTAAAATTATTTGCCACGCCGGAAGCCGGGCTAACTGAAGCACCAGTAATAGTGATAGTTGGGACTAAAGCAGTAACGTCAGTGCCAAAAGGCATGGTTAAAGCTATAGTGTGAGCACTTTCATTAATTGTTGTGTTGCCTACTTGATCAGGAATAGTAAAAGCAGTGATCGCTTTGGCTGGATTAAGAGCCACGGTAACGGTCACAGTGTAAGCCTGTGTTGAAGAATCAGCGGCCACAACTGTATATGTTTTTGGATTAGTAAAGTTGTTGGCAACGCCGGAAGCAGGACTGACTGAAGCGCCGGTAATAGCGATAGTTGGTCTAAGCGCCGTAACCGCGCTTCCAAAAGGCATGGTTAAATTTATAGTGTGATCAGTTTCATTAATTGTTGTTACGCCAACTTGATTTGTAATAGTAAAAGAAGTAATTGCTTTAGATGAATTACTTGCCACAGTTACAGTGACCACATAAGCTTGAGTGGTTGTATCAGATGCGGTAACTGTATATGTTTTCGGATTAGTAAAGTTGTTGGCTACGCCGGAAGCAGGACTGACTGAAAGACCATCGGTGACGATTGTCGGCACCAAGGCAGTAACATCAGTTCCGAATGGAACAGTTAAAGCAATAGTATGGTCAGTTTCATTAATCACGCCTGTAACGGCTGGACTAGTAAAATTGAAAGCTGTAATCGCTTTGGTTGAACTTGCCATTACGGTCACGGTCACAGTGTAAGCTTGTGTTGAAGAATCAGCGGCCACAACTGTATAAGTTTTCGGATTGGTAAAATTATTTGCCACGCCGGAAGCCGGGCTAACTGAAGCACCAGTAATAGTGATAGTTGGGACTAAAGCAGTAACGTCAGTGCCAAAAGGCATGGTTAAATTTATAGTGTGATCAGTTTCATTAATTGTTGTGTTGCCTACTTGATCAGGAATAGTAAAAGCAGTGATCGCTTTAGCCGGATTAGCTAATACAGTCACGGTTACAACATAAGCTTGAGTATCAGCGGGATCAACAGCAGATGTAACTGTATATGTTTTTGGATTAGTAAAATTATTGGCTACGCCGGAAGCAGGACTGACTGATACGCCGGCAATAGTAATTGTTGGAATAAGCGCAGTAACGTCAGTGCCAAAAGGCATGGTTAAAGCTATAGTGTGATCTGACTCATTAATAGTAGTTGCGCCAACCTGGTCAGGAATTGTAAAAGCAGTAATTTCTTTGGCTGAACTGGGCGTTACATTAACAGTGACTACATAAGCTTGAGTTGTCGTATCGCCAGCGGTTACTGTATATGTTTTTGGATTGGTAAAATTATTTGCCACATCTGAAGCCGGACTGACTGAAGCGCCGTTGGTAACGATTGTCGGCACCAAGGCAGTCAAATCAGTTCCAGACGGAACAGTTAAAGTAACCGTATGATCAATTTCATTAATATTACCAGTCACCTTTGGATTTAATCCATTAAATTCAAATAAAGTGATCGCTTTAGTGGTTTGCGCGGTAACATTAAATTGCTGGTCAGTACCATAAAAACCGGAATAAGTTTTTTCATTATTCGCAGCATCTTTAAGGTAAACTGATTTTATTTTCCAATATCCCCCTTCGCTGCTAAGCGGAATTGTTAAATCACCAGACCATGGTCCTGAAGTTGCTGTCCATATATCACGTTCAACTGTCTGAGTCCCTGACGGACTAGCCACGGTTACTATAATAGATGTAATACCCGATTCTATATCCTCGGCATCTACAGTTATATTAATAGAACTTCCAGCATTTATAGATCTAGGCGGATTAGCCCATACATCATTAAGCGCCGGAGGAGTTGTATCATCCAATGCAAAAGCAGGCAATGGAGAATTGCCTAAGATGATAAAACTTGCTAAACAGACTGTGAGAAATAAACTTAACTTTTTCATATTTTTCATAATGATAAACATTTAAATAAATTAATTATGCGAAATAAATTATATTTTTTTGATTTTACATTATTGCTATAAAGAGCTTTAAATCTATGTTATAGGTCTGTCCTTTTATTTATTAATATAATATATCATAAAATTGAGAATTTGTCAAGTCCCCTTTTGGGGATAAAACTGAAATTAATATTTTGTCAATCCTTCTGCTGTGGATAAGCCATTCCCCTATCTTTAATAGTCATTTCCGGAGAAATAAAAGAGGGCAGGCGTTTTCACAACGTCCTGCCCTGTACAAGATGAAGAGTTTTTACTTCACCCATATTACTTTCTTTGTTACTGTCTCTTTCCCTTGGCTCATATTTATAAAATACATTCCACTGGAAAGCTTGTCTCCTTTTGTATCTGTTCCATTCCAAGAAGAATTTTCAACCGTTTTTACAAGATTACCTGCTATATCGTATACTTTTATCGCAACTCTTCCCGAAGCTCGAATCTCAAATCTGTTAGAAGAAACAGTTGGAAATACAGCTATCGTCATTTTTCCAATATTTTCTTTTTCTTGGGTCCCTATTGGTCTTTTGTATGCAAGTAATTTGCCTGATAAAGAGGATGCGAATAACGATCCGTCGCTTCCAACTGAAAAATTGCCCATACTACCTTCTTGGGTTTTATCATCCCAAGAAAGAATCCCATTTTTTTTGACTGCCAGCACTGTGCCTGAGTCGGTTCCAACGTATACCGTACCATCGCCACCTACTATCGGTGAACAATTTGTAATCGGTCCGGTTTCGTAATGCCATATCGTGCTATTGTTGCTAATTCTGATTGCAGTTATACCATCTTGCTCGGCACAATATGCAGTATCTCCGTAAATCGCAGGGGAACTATTAATCATATTTATTAATCTTTCCCATGCTTCCAATCCCCGAATATTTATTGCATATAAACTGGATGTCCATTGGGTATCTACCGGAGAAGTTGATACAAGAATAATTTCATCCTTGCCTGAACCTACAATCGTTATTGGACTATGTATCCCTGTCGGTTCATAGTTATGAGAAATATATTCCCACTTCTGAATCCCATTTACAGAGAAACAATACAATCTCCAATCGCTTATTGTATCTTGTTCAGTGGCTGCAAAAACATTGCCGCTATCATCAATAGCCGGAGTTGTATTTGGGTCAACCGATGCCGCGAGATCCTTTGTCCATTCTAAAGTACCGCTATCGCTATAGCAGAAAACTTTTTTGCCGGCGCAAACAACAATTTTGCCATTTTTAATCACTGGTGCTGTCGCATTTTTGCCCACATATCGACTCCAACGTGCGGAGTCAATTAAATTCTGAGCTATTAACGAATCTCTTGAGCAAAAGAAAATTATATCATTCTCAATTGCCGGACTTACTTCAACAGGAGATCCTGAATCAATTATTCCAACTCTATTCCCCTGTTCGTCAAAAACACGAATCGCATCTTCCATGTTCCAATAAATTTTTGATACACCCCCAATTGAATAAACAATTGGTGTAGAAGATTGTCCGCAATTTACTCCCGTTGTTCTTGTCCAACCTCTGTTATTTGTTTGGACAATCATTCCCGGAAAAAATCCATCATGTTCTGAGTTTCCTTTATACTGGGCCCAGTTGATGGTGATGGCATAAAGCGGGTAGCTGCAAAAAATTACAGCTATTGCTATTACTATAGAAAAGATTTTTTTCATCTTTTCCTCCTTTTTCCTTGTCAAAGGACATTCCACAACAACCCGTTGTGGACAGGGATTCATATCTTGTTTGATATGAATTATTTATATACTAATATAATATCAGATTTTTCGGTTTTTGTCAAGAGCCATTTTGGTGGACAAAACATCACGTCTAAAACCCGCTTAAATAATAAAGGCTAATGAAGCTCAATCCTCATTAGCCTTTTTGGCTCTACTATATTACCGTATTACCACTGCCAATTTGTCGTGGCCCAATTTGCCAGCTTTTGCGTTTCGTTGAATAAATCATTCCATGTATTGGCGCCTAAAACTGTAACGGCAATCCGTGAATTTTTTGGACCACGGATAATGGTTGTAAAATTATATTGCGATTCGTCTAGCAGTCCGGTTTTTCCTCCGACAATATCCAGCCTTGATTCAAATAATAATTTATTTACATTTTTAATTGTTTTAAATTTTCGATTAATTTTTACTGACAAGGTATAATTTTTCCGCGCGCTGACAGTGCGAATATTATAATTTGAAAAAGCAGTGATTGCCAATTCGGTTACATCTTTGGCGGTAATTAAATTTTTGGAATCCATGCCGGTCGGTTCCACGAAAGTGCTGGACGTCATACCCAATGCTTTGGCTTTTTTATTCATTCTTTTAACAAAATTCGCTTTTGACAATCCCGACAATCTTACTAAAGCACTAACCGTATTATTGGTTGATGCCATTAAACTGCAATTAAATAAATCGCGCGCGCTTAAAGAATAGCCATTGGCACTTAATTCCGCTCCGCCGACGCTATCCCCTGCTTTTAATTTTGTTCTGGTGCTAAAACTTATTCCTTGATCTAAAAAAACCAAAGCTGACATTAATTTTGTTAAACTGGCGGCTGACCAAACTTTGTCTGAATTATAATCTAATAAATTTTTTCCGCTTTTGACATCTTGCACCAAAATAGCATGGGCGGCTGTTGCTGACAAATCATATTCTTTAAATTCTTTAATTTCTTGCGGCTCAACAATTTTAGTCGCGGCCAAAACAAAACTTGGCCATAATATAAAAAAACCCAAAGCTAATGCCAAAATTTTCGTTAAATTTATTTTAATTTTATTCGTCGGCATAAAAGTGATTACATTGAATATTATTTGATCAGTAATTTTCTCGACAATAGAAAAAAATCTTCTTTAAATTTTAATTCTTTTTATACCTTAACCCTCTCATTAAATTCATGCTTTCAATTGACCTGATTATAATTTATTTCCTAATTCCTCAAGATATCTAAAAAAATAATTCTTAGCTTCGGGTAATCCTTTAAATGCCGGTGATGGATTAACATCAATAATAGAAAAAACGTTTTTCTCCTTATTAAATAAACAATCAACTGAATAAACTTCCAAAGAAAAAATCTCTCTTATCTTTTTAATACTTCCGATTAAACTCTCGTCAGCATATTCTTTTACCGCTTTATCAAAAAAGATTAATCCATTAATCGCATAAACCTTAAAAAAGATGCAATTGTCATAATATTCTTCAAAATAATGAGGCTCTTTATTCACCCAATCAAGCATTAAAGAAATATACTCCGCGTAATTATTAATAACGTAATTTTTTTCCATATGCCTAAAAGACTTTAATATCAAAGGAAAATTAAATTCGTCTTTTAAGCTGGAAGAGTGTGTTAATTCCGGTGAAAAATAATTCTTAGGCACTTTAATATTATTCTCTGAAAGCAAAAATTGAATGTCATATTTAGAATAATTTTTTATAAAATAATCTCCATTTATTACCTGTTTCCCATTCTTAATCAAAAGCGATGCCAGAACGCTAATTGCCCGATTATTATTAAAAATATAAGCTACGTCTTTTATTTCTTTCTTCAAATTATTAAAATCAGAAAAAACCAATTCTTCTATATAAACTGTATTACAATCAATACCCCGGCTAATCAAAGACTTCTTTAAATTATCAGCAAAAGCTATAAACGGTTCTTCAATTGAATTTACAATTGTAATTCCCATATCATTAAATTAAACTTTATTCATAATGGAACAGTAGGGGGTTGCCATTTGTTGAATTGATTTAGTAAAGCAGGACAACTCCCCGTACGCTCATTTTTTTATTATATCATAATTTGACTTTTTATCAATATATTGTTTTTCTAATTTAAAACAAATTCTACCATCCATAATGGCTATAAAAATAACCGCTTAAATAAGCGGTTATTTTTGGTTCTGAACGCTGAACGAAATCCAAACTTTTTTTAGCGAAAATCATGACGCGAAGCGTTCTGCTTCTGGGTTTCCCGTCGCCACCGAATTTCGTGCCCTCAAAGCTGGCGTACAGCCATTGATAATTACTTTAATAACTCCAATTCACCGGTAATGTGCCTGTGAATGGATAAAAGCCAAATAGTACATCAGTGACACCCCCTCCTTCGGATCCAGGCAACCACGAAGCAACTATGGCATCCCAATTTTTGGAATATAAAGAAATATCAAGGGGTCTGCCGGAAATTATTATAATTACTAATTTTTTGCTTTTTGCTTTTGTTTTTTCTATTGCTTTTATGTCTTCGGCACTTAATCTTGGATTAGCATTGTCTCCCCAACCCTCGGCATAAGGTTTTTCGCCAACAACAACAATTCCGACATCCGCAAGATTATTTCCAACAGAAAAATTCCCTTGTTTATTATATTGAACCTCTGTATTTTTAGAAACCGTATTTTTTATTGCTTCAAGAATTGTAGTCCCAAAAATACCATTATTGCCGTCTACACCTTGCCACTCTGTTGTCCATCCTCCTGCCTGGCGGCCTAAATTATCCGCCGATGATCCGGCAACTATAATTTTGCCCAATGACGTAGATAACGGCAAAAGAAAATTTTCATTTTTTAAAAGTACTTGAGATTTACGAACCGCTTCTCTGGCTAACTCACGATGTTCTTTGCTGCCTATAATAGACAATCCTTCTGGTTTTGCTTGTGGACGGTCAAATAATCCTGTCTCAAATTTTACTGTTAAAATTCTTTTAACTGCATCATTTATTCGTTCTTTTGTTATGTCGCCATTAGCCAACGCTTTTTGCATATTAGCCATAAAGTCTTTATATTCGAATGGAGTCATTACCATATCAACGCCGGCATTAATGGAATTCACTAAAGAATTATACCTGGTGCCGGAAACCTGATATACGCCATACCAATCTGAGGCCACAAAACCGGAAAAACCAAGTTCTTTTTTTAATACATCAGTTAAAAGATAATAGTTTGAAGTATTCATTTTTCCATTCCAGGTGGCTGTGCTTACCATCACGACCTGTGCTCCGCCCGCCACCGCTTTCTCAAAGGGTATTAAATGGACTTGCCGCAAGGTTTTTTCGTCTACAGTGATATTCCCTTCTTCTATTTTAAAATTTTTATTGCGTGAAGTTCCATATTCCATAGATCCACCACCGATATAATGTTTTAAGGTTGCAACTACGTTAAAATAGCCATTTGAAGAATCTTGGGTTCCTTGTAAATATGCCAGTCCTAATTGAGCCACATTTTCAGTATCTGATCCGAATGTTTCGTAAGTTTTACCCCAACGGATATCTTGGGCCACGTCAATGTTTGGAGAAAAACTCCAATAAATTCCCGTGGCAGCCATCTCGTTTGCAACTGCAGTTGCAACACGTTTTACTAAATCAGGATCATGACTCGCACCCAATCCGATAAAATGTGGAAAAACGGTGGCTCCTAAAACACCGGCATCGCCGTGGATAGCATCAATTCCGTATAAAAGAGGAATTTTCAAACAAGTTTTTCCAGCTGCAACCTGAAAATTATTTACCATACTAAGCCATGCAGATGGATTGTCTTCCTTTGGCCCTGCTCCTCCGCCGCTTAATAGCGCCCCCAAATTATATCGTGTGATATCGCCAAGGTCATGAATGCTATTTTTTTCAATTAAAACCATTTGACCTATTTTTTCCCAATCGTTCATTCTATTCATTAAATCATCCACCCTCTCTTGAACGGATAAATTAGAATTCAGATACGGTAAATTTTTTTGACTGCATCTCTCGGATAAACTATCCTCGAACGGTATTGCATTTTTATTTTTTAATACAAAAAAAACTATTCCTAAAATTAGAACAACCAAAAAAATAAAACTTATTTTAAATATTAGTATTTTTCGCATATTTTTTTATTTAAATAATTCAGTCACTAACACGCTAAGGGCCCTGTTGTTTTTTATACCATAGGGGTTTAGATTCGAATATTTCTATATCAAGTGTTAAATGTAAAAAAATGGTTTTATATTATTTTTATAAAGACTCGAGCGCTATGCGAGTAGATAATCCGACGTAACCCGTGGCTGGCAATATGCCATGCGCAATTTGAAATTTGATAACCGCCGCTTCTGTTGCCGGACCGAAATAATTTGTTTCATTCCCGAGAGAACCGGCCCCGATTAATGCAACCGTATACCCATTAGCATTTAATAATTTTTGAAGCGTACGCACATCCTCGCCGCTGATACTCCGATATAAATTGCGTGTCAGTGTTGTGGTAATAGGAGGCAATGGCGTTACAAAAGGATGATTCACAATAAACACTCTTGTTGCGGACCCATAATATCCATCTGCCGGAGAGATACCTATTGCCACTTGATATTCCATAAGAGCCGCTTTTGTAATGACTCCGAAATATCCGGTCGCGCCTACGTTAGCAAGGTGAGTTGCCGCAACACCCGAAGCCGCTTTTATCAAATATTTTTGAAGTGTAACAACTGCGGTGCCTGACGAACCAATAGTGAGGTCACCAACAGAAAGAGATGTTCCCACTGGCTTGGGAGTCACCGGTATAGGATTAACGAGGTCATTAATAAGTACAGGCACGGGGACATTGGCAGCAAGAGCGGCCACAAATGTGCTACGGAAATTCAACACAAGAAATTTCAAAAACGCAGTGGTATCAGAAGCTTGCGTGAGAATTATAGAAAGATATGACATTTTTTCTTGAAGTGAAAACTCCCCTGTCAAACGCGGAAACGGGTCTGTCGGCGTACCAGAACTATTATGTATTTCAAAGTGAAGATGTGCCGCCCCACCAGAAGCATTGCCGGTATTACCTACATAACCAATAAGCGATCCCTGTTTAAGAACTAATCCTGAGACCACTCCCTCACCAATACGATCCAGATGATAATAAACAAATGTTTCGCCCCCGGGATTAGCAGTATAGACAGCATTCCCTTCGCTTGAACCAATATCTGTGCTTGTGTGAGTAACAACTGCGGGAGTTGGAGAAACAATCGGAGTTCCCTTAATTATCATAATATCTTCTCCTTCGTGCGTGCGCGCACCGCCGTCGCGTGGAACGCCAAAATTCGATGAAATATTTTTAACCCCAACGCCAAAAAGAACAGGTATCTTTACAGAGGCATTAGCCGTATCACCTAACGCATTAATTTTTTGCTGCAAATCACTCGGCTGATGATGATAATCCCTTTCCCAATCAGCTGTCTGTGCTACCACCACAATGGGAGACGCTGCAAGTGCGAACAACAGAATCACTACTGCATAACATATAAAATATTTCATATACTTAATAGTAGCACGTTCCTAAAAAAATGTTACTCTCAAAATCATATACAAAAATCCCGTTATGCAACTTGATTAAAAAACCGTTTGGAAAAAATAAATATATTTTCCACATTACAACTTAAAACCGCCCAACTACCAGAGTGAGCGGTTTTAAGATAAGCAGTGTCGGCTGTAAAATTATTTATTAAACAATTTTATAAAACAGAGGCAAAGAAATAACGTTAAACCATTTTAAGATTGAATAAATTATTCCTTATTTAAGCGGATTCTTACCCTGTATAACCCTCCATAAGAACATAATAATAGCTATTACTAATAAAATATGGATAAACCAACCGAGGGTATGAAAACCAAAAAATCCTATCAACCAAAGAATTAACAAGACAACTATAATAGTAGTGAACATAAAATAAATATTAAAATTTATCAGTTAATTAAAGATATAAACCTTCCATTTTTATTATACACCCATTTGATTAAATAGATATACAAGATTTAATTTACTTGATTCCACACACCTTTTTTAAAGCGGCGATATCGTCGGCTGTCAACTTTTCATTTATGCCTTCATTAAGGTAATACATGATGGCTTTAGGATTATCAAGATGCCCCAGCCCTAACGCATGTCCAAGTTCGTGAGCAAGAACCCTTACAAGCTTATCCGTATCGTCAAATTGGAAAATATTAATTGTCGCTCCATTAGCATCGCTTATATATTCGCCTTCATCAAATATCTTGCCGGTTGATGAACCAGCTGTATTATATTTACCTACTTGAAGATTAAGCGTGACAATTAATTTATTAAGAACTATCTCTGCTGAATTTATAGTGTCAACCAATGTATTTAAAGAATCTTTGGCTTGATTAATTATTGTAACTTGATTATTTAAATCAGTTCTTTTCTGTTCCAATATATTACGTTCTGCTTTCGACACTCCGCCATGACTATTCCAATAATTAACATCTTTTTCATAGGCGCTTTTATCTGTATTATAAGTCGCGATTAGAGTATCTACTTGCGATTTTTCTTTCTTATACGAGACAACGAGTGAATCATACTTAGCTTTTAATCCGTCGTAGGTAGTTCGATTGTCATTAACAACTATTCCTATTTTTTTCATTGTATCTGTCGCCTTCTGCCGATAGTCATAGATAAAATTTATTTTTAAGTCGCCGGTTGGCGAATATTCAAATAATTGTTTGTTAATTGGCAATTCCCATGTTTTTTCTGCCTGTTTTATATTAGTCAATAATTCTGCTTCTGTTAAACCAAAGCGAGGATCAAGATTTGCGATAGAATACATTATCGGCTTTTGGCAGGGCTGAGGTCGATTTAGAATCCCTTGTAAAAGGTGGCTGATATCTTCCCTATAGTAGTAACCAAAAACCAGAAACAATAAAATGGCGAATGTACTGACAAAAAATTTAATTCGGAATGGTTTCATATTTATATCTTACTGGTTATTAGTTTTAATGTCTACTTAAGATTTAAATCAGAAAGCCTCCGCGGATTGGAATAATACTACTAAAAAAAATGGATTCAAACAGAAAGATTGCGCTTGCCGTATCGAAGTAACTAATAAAAAACACAAGAATCAATCTGATAAACAAAGATAATTTTAAATCAAAACAAAAATCCTGATATTCTATCAGGATTTTTGTTTTGGCTCCGGCGGAGGGAATCGAACCCACAACAAGCTGGTTACACTTATCCTAGAATTGCTTCTAAGCGTGGACTATATCATTCCCGTAGAATTTAATAGAATATTAAATTCTGTGCGGGATAGGGCGCTTCGCCTACATCAACATGTTGATCGGCTACTCCATAAATGGATAGTCTCTACACCTTCCTTAACTTTGTAGGTTAAGGCTTGGCTCGGGATTGCCCCAGTGGGGTTTCCCCGATTTCACCCTATTTTTCTACCCCGAATTACTTCGGAGGGCTGCCTTTTTTTGACAGCCAGCTGCTCTACCATTGAGCTACGCCGGAATATTTTCATTTTAGCATTATAATATTATAGCATTTTAACAAAAAATTTCAAATTAAGAATGTTATAATGTTATCATGTTACAATGATTTTTAGTAGTAATCTTTAATTTTTTCAATACCCTTAAATTCTCTCATTCGCTCCAATGCCTTAGATTCAATTTGCCTGATTCTTTCACGAGTAACACAGAAAACTTGTCCCACTTCTTCCAAAGTATGAGCGGCGCCATCGGTTAAACCGAAACGCATATCCAAAATTTTTCTTTCCCGCTGAGGCAAATCAACGACAATTTCTTTAATATAATCTCTTAATAATTTTAAAGCGGCGGAACGATCAGGAGTTAAAGTTTTGACATCTTCAATAAAATCTCCCAATTCCGTGTCACTGTCTTCATCGTCGCCAACCGTGGTTTCAAGTGAAACTGTTTCTTGAGAAATTTTCATTAAATATCTTGATTCGTCAATTGGAATACTTAATTCACTTGCCACTTCTTCAGGGGTCGGCTGACGGCCAAGTTGCTGAGCCAGCCAGCGAGTGGCTTGCTGAAATTTGCTTAAAGTTTCCACCACGTGAACCGGAATTCTAATTGTTCTTGATTGATCAGCCAGAGCTCTGGTAACCGCCTGTTTAATCCACCAAGTGGCGTAAGTGGAAAATTTATATCCCCTTTTCCAATCGTATTTTTCTACGGCTTTAAATAAACCAATATTCCCTTCTTGAATCAAGTCCAAAAAACTTAATCCATAACCGTTAAATTTCTTAGCAATACTGACAACTAATCGCAAGTTCGCTTCTATTAATTTTTGAGATGATTTATGATCTCCTTTATCCTTCGCTTTGGCATATTCCACCTCTTCGCCCGGGGTTAACAATGGAACGCGACCGATTTCTTTCAAATACATTTGAATTGAATCTGACGAAAGCTGGCTTAAATCAAACATTAATCCCCCTTCTTTTCCCGATTTCTTTTCTTCCTTTTTTTGAGGTTTTTCCAAAAATCCTTCCGGAGATTCAACGATTTTAATTCCCATTCTTTCCATGTAATCCAAAAAATCCTCGTATTCGTTTAAATACTTTTCGCAGCGGGGAAAAGTATAAAAAAGTTCTTTTTCTGTCACAAACCCTCTTTGTCTCCCCTTGCCGATTAATATCTGAGCGTCTTGTTCCGGCCATTTTATGCGCGACGTATTTTCTTGACTATTAGAAATATAAACTTTTTTAGAAATTTTTCTCGCTTTCTTGATTAATTTCTTTTTACTGATTTTTTGTTTATGATGTGATTTCATCGTTTTTTATCCGTTTTCAACGGAATTAAAAATTAAACTTGAAAAACAAAAATATTATTATTCTTGACCGCCGGTTAAATTATCCCATTCGTAAACATCACTTCCCGACATCTGCCACAATTGTTTCCATTCCCCGCTGGCCATAAAATCCATTTCTTTAACGCCCAAATTAATTGCGTTTTTAATATGACCGACTGTCAATAATTTTCCTAAATTTTCTATACTTGAATCATGACTGCCCATAATAACCGTGTAAGCGCCTTTATAAAGAATGGCAAATTGCGCTCCGTATATCTGGCCTGATTTTTTAATAATAATCATCTGCAGCAATCCCCCCTCTTTGGCCCAAAGAATCAAGTTCAATAAACTCTTGCTGAAACTTGGAATAGCGAAGAAAGAATCATTTTTAAAACGCTCTAAATTATAACGAGAAATAATATCAATGATATTTTCTTCAAAATCATTTTCCAGGCCGGCCATAAAACCTTGAGTTGATAAACCGTTAAGATCGTATTTAAGATTTTTGCGGTGTTTCTTGCTGAAACCTTGCAAATAATCTTCAAAAGTGGCAAGGCCTGTTAAATCCAAATGATAATAACAATCATCCGGATGAACCGCTATTTTAAAAGAAGGAAAAAAACTTTTATCATCTTTATTAAGATAATCTAAATGAGTTTCAGCCGGGCATTGTTTTAAAAATTCAGGCAGGAATTTTTTATCTTTTAAAAATAACTTATTTCCTTCCGGAAATTCATCACCGATGAAAGAATAATTTTTTTCCTCTATATTATGCCATAACGGCAAAACGCCTAAAATTTCATCGCCTTCGTAACCGACAATAAAATATAACGGGTGATTCGTGCCCCTGATAAAACAATCTCTAACTTCCCATAAATCCCACAGGTTTTGATCGGAACTGAACATCTGCCATAATTCTTTGGCTTCTTTATAATCACTGACTATTTTAAATTTCATGAACTTTATTAGCCCTTATCTATCTTATTAAAATTAAACTTCGGAATGATCGCAAACATTTATTTCATGCGATAATTCCGTAATTTCCCTGATAATTTTTTCAACCATTTCTTTGTCTTTGTTTTTTTCCGCTTCTTTCAACTCCAGCATCACCTTTTCTCTCCTTCTCTCCAAATGCCGTTTTTTTAAAATGCGGAATAAATTATTGAATTCTTTTTCTATTTCTTTGTCTTTTTGCCCGGCAAATTCTTTCTCAACCAAAAAAAACAAAAAATCAATATATTCCGAATCTTTGTCTTTAAATTCTTCCTTAATTTGATCAACTTCAATTTTATTATTTTTAATATAACATTCTTTTATGATTTTGGCAAGGGTTTGAGCCCTGGGCCTAATGAACATATCAAAAATCAATTTACTCGCTATTTCTCCTTTTTCCGGATATTTTAAAATCAATCCGAGCAGCATATCTCCCACCTGTTCTTCACTTGAAGGTTTTTCTTGAATTGCCGAATCATCTTCTTCTTTATTTTTCTTGGGCAATTTAATTTTTTTCAAAGCATCATGCAAGGAAGTTTCGGCAATATCCAAATCATTACTGAGTTTTTTTACCCAGAGGCCTTGTTCAACCGGACTGCCTAATTTGGAGATAAATGGTAATAAAATTTGTGAAACTTGTTTTTTATTTTCAATACTTAAGGTTTTTGAATCCGGGCTAACGCGGGCAATGGCCGAAGAAAAATAATATTCCATAATCGGCAATGGTTCTTTAATGGCCTTTTGCCAAACTTCCGGCGTTTTCCTGATACATTCATCAGGATCTTTGCCGGATAATAAATTAAGAATTTTAACGTTCAGATCTTCTTGAAGCAATAAATCTATGCCTCTTTGAGTGGCATTTTGACCTGCTAAATCAACATCAAAAGCTAAAATTATATTCGGCGTGTAACGTTTCAAAAGTTTGATTTGTTCAGAGGTTAAAGCTGTACCGGATGTACAAACCACATTTTTGGTTCCGAATTGATGGCAAGCAATCACATCCATATTTCCTTCAACTAAAATAACAGAATTCTGAAGTTTGGCTTCCAATTTAGCTTTATCCAAACCGTACAAGACTCGGCTCTTGCTGTAAATTTGAGTTTCCGGCGTATTGATATATTTCGCCGTTTCTTTATTTTGTTCTTCACCGGGCATAACTCTTCCCGTGAAACCGACCACTTGGCCGAAAAGATTAAAAATCGGAAACATTATCCGATTGCGAAAACGATCATAATATGAAGATTGATGGGTTGATTTGATAATCATGCCTGACGCTTCAATCTCAGCCGGCTTATAACCTCTTTTTGAAAGAAACTCCAAAAGCAAATTTCCCTTTTCCGGAGCAAAGCCCAATTGAAAATCAGCAATGGTTTTTTGATCCAATTCCCTTTCTTTAAGATATTGTCTGGCTTTTTCCGCAGAAGAAGATTCCAAAAGAATTTTATGATAAAATTTCGCCGAAATGGAACAAATATCCTGCAATTTTGTTTTCTGACTGACTTCGGCCTGATTGTATTTTTCAATTTTAACGCCGGCGCGCTGAGCCAAAATTCTTAAAGCTTCAGGAAATTCCACTCCTTCTATTTCTCTGATAAAACCGAAAATGTCGCCTCCTTTGCCGCATCCGAAACAATGCCAAATCTGTCTTTCCGGAGAAATAAAAAATGACGGCGTTTTTTCGCGATGAAACGGACAAATCGCTCTGAAATTAGCGCCCGCCTGTTTGAGTTGGATATATTCGGATAGAACGTCAATAATATCCAATTTAGATTTTATTTCATCAACAACACTTGCCATAATTGTCGAAATTTATGAGTGTAGCGAAATAAATTTCGCTACAATTATGAGCACCCTGTTAAATAAGATTTGAGTTAATATTTTTTAAAAATATTTTACTAAAAATTTTACTCTCTGTTGATTTACTTGCTTCTCCGGGCAATATTCAAATCTTAATTTTAAATTTTCACAGAAAATTTAAAATTATTTAACAGGGTAAAGGTTTTGTTGCTAAATTTTCTACTCCCTCGACAAGCTCGGGATTGAAAATTTATTCAAAACTCTTTATTTTATTAATCCTTCTTGAATATTTTATATTTTTCAACGGTTTGGTTTTTAACCAAATTTTAATTATTTCTTTGGCCGATTTGGTTGAAGTGGTATGTCCGCCCAAAGTTAAAATATTGGCTTGATTATGATCTGCCGCGTGTTTGGCGGTTAATTTATTCCAGGCCGGCATGGCGTAAATTCCTTTTATTTTATTGGCTGCCAAGGCCATTCCTTGACCCGTGCCGCAAAATAAAATTCCTTTGGAATTTTTTTCTTGGGCCACTTTCTTGGCCACTTGATAAGCAAAATCCGGATAATCATCTTCTGAATCAAAAACTTGATTACCCAAATCCTGATATTCAAAACCTAAGTTTTTTAAATATTTTTTTATTTCTTCTTTTAATTTGAATCCTGCATGATCCGCCCCTAAATAAATCATAAATTATTATTTTATTTAAAATTTTTAAAGTGATTTTTTACAATCTGTTGGACAAGTTTCTGTTGTTTCCGAACACGGACTACCTATGTCCGAACAAACAACTTCTTGACATATTTGATCTCCGCATAAATCAACGCATTTTCCTTTTTCTACCTTGCATTCTCCGCTAAAAAATTTCCACTCATCGCATTCCGTACCATCCGCAAAAACACAAACCCCATACTCGCCCGCCTCATTCTTTCTTATTTCCAATGTTCCGTTTTGTTCAACGCAATATTTTGAAGCGGGATTAGCTATTCCGGTTTGCGCTTGATTTTCAAATTGCTTTTGAATTTGATTTATTTTTTTCTTTTGCCAATAACCGCTTTTCCATAGACAGCATAACAAAATAATTCCGGCAATGACCGCAATAATTATAATGTTAAAAATTAACTTTTTGCTTGTTTTCATACGATTAGTTCATTATACCACCATATTTAAAAAATGCAAATTATAACTAAAATAGCCCCTCTAATCCTTAAAGAATGGCTATTTTTTAAAATTAATCCTTAATATATTTTAAATTTTTAAGTAATTGAAAGTAAGATACCGTAATAATAGTCATCGCCAGCCACCCTAAAATAATGACAAGAAGAGGTATTCTAAATATCATTATATTCATAAGCGGAAAATTTTGGTGATAGACCCACTCATAAACGAAAGTATTCGGTATTTCGTGAAGAAAACAGTTAAAAAACATTGTAAAAATTATGCTTAATATCACAGACCGTTGGAGCGAGATTATTTCCCCGATCAAACAATTTTTTGATATAGAAAAATTTATTAAATTGGTCAAGAAAAAACCGGCAAATGTAGGCCAGGCAAAAATCCAAAAACCAAAAAGAGGCATGGATTTTCTATAAATTAAAGTTATAAGCACTAAAAAAATAAAAAGAATAAGCCCGATGATTAATACATTTTTAATCAAACCTGAATTTATTTTTTTATTTTTTTGATTTTTAAATAAACTTTTAATTAAAAAATAACAATAAACAAGAATCAGTCCGCCCAAAGGATAAATTACGAGATAAAGAATAACATAATTTATCGGGCCATAAAAAGGATAATGATGCAATTTAGATAACATTCTGGCCATAAACATATCGGCGATAATCCCTATGGGGATAAGCGCGAGATAAAATTTTACCCAAGACTTTAAATTCAAAAAATATTTTTTGTTAAATAAATAATACAATGAGTTATATAATAAAAAATTTCCTATTACCAGGATAGAATAAAAATAATGAAAATTTTTAACTATGGCTAAAAAATAAGAAACAACTATTAATATGATTCCCAATAATGCTAAAAAATAATTTTTTAATCTCATATTAATCTTTGATATATTTTAAGCTAATAAAATAAAAATAACACCCAATATCATAATTGTTCCCGCAACCAATCTTTGTAAAATTCCTTTTTCTTTAAAAATATAATATCCGAAAAATATCTCTATAACTACGGCAAGTTGAAACAAAGCGGAGGCGTATGCCACAAACATTTTGCTAAACGCAAGCGCTGTAAACAAATAAGCGCCTACTGAACTTAACCCCAAAAATAGATATTCCTTCTTACTTTTAAATAAAACCAAAGAATCTCTCTTGATTATTTTTTTAGGAACAAACAGATGTATTGCCAATAAAGAAAAAGGAATGCTTAAAAGAATAAAAAATGGAGTAAATATAAGCGGTCCCGAAATATTAATAGCCATCTTGTCAAACGAGGAAGAGAAAGGAATCGTCAGCATGGCCAAAAAATTCAATTGAACTCCTTTGTCTGACAATAACCTTTTAAGAGGTTTTAAACTTAAACCGTCTTGTTTGGAGTACATTATAAAATACGAGCCGAATACAATCAGCAAAATACCGAATATTCCCAATACTGAAGGAATTTCTTTGAGAATGAATATTGCGGCTATTAAAGTAAACGCTGGTTTAAAGGCAGATATGGGAGAAATTATGGAAAGATCTGAAAGATAAGATTTGATGAAAAGTATATTGGCTATCAGATTTAAAATAATTGTAATAAAAAGTGCAATCCAGAAAGTTTTGTTTAAAGCAGGGATATTAAGCAAAAATAATAATGGCGCAACGCAAACTCCAACAAAGAGCATCACGAATAAATTAATGGTAAACGGATTGAGTTTGGAAATTAATTTTTTATTAAAAACAGATTCGGATGAAGTTGAGAATACTCTTGCCAAAGCATAGAATACTCCCGCGTTTATGCCCGTAAACATATTAATCTTTAATAAATTTCTTAAAATACTCCCAAGGAACCAGAATCAATAAAAACCAAAAAATCAAACAGCCGAGTTCTTCTATCGGGATGCCGAATCCCAAATATATTCCCGAAATACTGCCAGGGAAAACCACCCACCATCTGTTCATCGCCACCAATTCCATTAAGTACCAAAAAATAATGCCGCATGACCAAAAAATTATTTTTCCTTTATTCGGCCTGAGAACTTCTGTTTTTAAAAAATAGTCCAAGATAACCAAAATTATAATTCCCAAAATTACGTTAATTGTATATTCCATCATATTACTTTTTGTTAAATTTTAAACACCTTTCCCAAACAGCGATGACGATAATGGGCGCTATAATATAAAGCGCGGCATCTTCAAGATAAAGCGGCGGAAGCGATATTCCGACTAAAACATTATGGCCGATATCCCACCAATGTCTGGCATAGCCCATTAAAGCCAAAGTTTGAGCCACGTAATACGCGATAATCACCGTTAAACACAATTTTATTTTATTATAACTAAACAAACCTAATTTGTGTTTTCGATTAATTAAAATCGCTATTATTAAAACAATAATATCGAATACTAAAAATTCTCCTCTCATAATTTTTATAAATTAATTGTGGAAAAAATTAAACCTTTCTTTTGCTGAATACGAAAATGTAAAGAATTTCCAGTATTCCCAAGGTATTAATCACTAAAAGCGAGACAAACCACCACACATCATTTTTTCTGGCCGCCATCCAAAGGGCTATTCCCTTCCACGGCAAAGTCCAGAGAATTATTAAATACACCGCCCATGTGTTTTGTGCTAAAAATTGTGCCATAAGATTTTGTTTAAATTAATTAATTATTTAAAATATTCAACCTTTTATTCTTTGATATTTTCCCATTGTTCCGGATACCAAGCTGGCGAAGTCGGCAAAGCGAGATGTAAATTTTCAGCAATGATATAAAATTTTTTATCTGGTTCAATAAGAAAAACATCACCTTCTTTTAACTCATGTTTTTCATCTTCAATAAACAATATTCCGGAACCGCTGATTACATAATATATTTCATTGCAAATTTTATTTCGCATCCAGCCGGAATCCGGGACTCTGCCATTAAGTTTTGATAAAGCAAATCCAATGTCTTTTGAAGACAAAGGATATTCCCAAACTATCCCCTCTTTCGCGATTTGCTTTTCTTTTCTTTGTTCTTTTTTGATTAGCATAAATCGCTATTTTTTAACTTCAGTCACATTATTAAGTTATTATAACATATTTACAAAATCATTTCTCTTCTATCGCATTCATCACGCTAACATATCGTTTATACCAAGTACTTGGTTTTGTTCCCCCGCCCGCGGATATTATTGATGTTCTATTTGAAAATAAAGATTTAATCTCCGGAAGTTTTTTTATTCTGTATTCATTCATATTGTGCACAACATCGGATAAATTATCGCTTCTTACGTCTCCTATTTCCACATATGCAGGATCTTCCTGAAAAAACCAGTCGCAACTAAGGCCTGTTCTTTTATCAATAATAATCTTTCCGACATTATTTATGTGTAAGCTCGGTATTATTCCTTGGCAAAGAGTTCTTTTGTACGAATAACCCAAAATTTTATCTATTTTTGCTTTTAACTCAATCAAGTCTCCCTCTTCTATGGCAAGCTCTTTATAATTTAATTTGGCTCGATGCGTATATTCCATTTCATCAACGCATGGAAAAATATTATGCTTCTTGCAAAAATTAATGACACTGGGGATTGCGTTGAGATTCAGCTTTGTCGCAACAACGGAGAACGCAAGATTGGTTTCATTGTCTGAATTTACTTTTATGAAATTATTTTGAATAAGCTTGTCCACGAAATTATATATTTTCTTGCTGGCTCCTTTTTTGCATAAAATTTTATCAAATACCCTTTCGTCAAATGTATCTAATTTGAGTATGATATTGGCATTATATTTTTTTAAAAGTTTAATATCTTCTTCTTTATAAGCCAAACCATTGGTAAAAAAAGAAACCTTGATTTTTTGGTCTTTTAAAAATTTGAGGATGTCAAAAAAATGATTTTCTTCTCTTGGCTCTCCTAAACCGCAAATAAAAAGCCATTGAAGTCCCAATTTCTTGAGGTTTAAAATCAGTTCTTTTATTTCCGGAAACGTCAATTCGCCGCGATTTGCCATACCTGATTTTGAATCGCAATATAAACATTGGCAATAACTGCATTTGGCGGTCAATTCAAGATAAGCCGTAGGAATTTTTCCCTCAGCATATTTTTTCAGAGCATTATCTAATATTTTGGGGCTCCATGGATAATATTCAAGTTTTTTCATGATAAAAATATAATATTAATTTTGTGTTACTTTTCCAACTTATCTATAAATTTATCAATTCTTTGCGTATAAAGTTCATTATTGTCATCAAAATACAAATCCAAAATAACTTTAAGATCCATCAGCTCTTTGTCCAAATTTTTGTAGCCATCGGAATTTTTAGGCGCATCAGTGGCTTTTAAATAATTGTCTTTTTCCAAACACTCGCGCAAATGATCCAATAATGCCAGCTTGCAAAAATATTTATTAGACCATATCCCCTTTTTTAATTGAATGATTTTATTTTCCATAATGTAAAATTTTAAAATTTATTTTTTAATTTTTCCACGGTTTTTTTAAAAGTTTCAAGATCAGAATCTATTCTCCAATCCCAATTGGAAATGACTAATTTTGATGCGATCACTTGCCTTAAATATTGGGAAGGAATTGGAGAATCTACTTCAATTATATACCTTTTATTATCTTGTGTTTCAATAAACAAGTATGAAGATTGCTGATTTTTATATATTTCTCTCAACCTGTTAAAATTTTTAATTTTTTCTGTTTTGAATTTTTCATTAAGAAAATACATAATATCAACAGAAGTTGGAATCAGATGAAAGTGTCCATGGTCTAAACAACCCCCTCCTCTATGGCATCCCAAGCTCGGACCGTGTTCAAAAACAAGAATTTCTGAATTATAAATTTCGGAGAGAATTTTTTTTATTTTTTTTAATATCTTTTCAAGTTCTAATTCGTATTCCTTTGGAATATTGCCCATCCCGAGATAATGCTCTTTGGAACACAACAAAACATAACCCTCTATGCCCATTTGACCAAGAGCCGGAATTACAAAAAAATTATCCGATTCATATAAAATATTTTCTTTTGACGCATATTCATCTCCTAATCTGCAACAAAATGTCATATAAATAATTTAAATTTGGAATGTTATATTTTCAATTTTCTTTTAACTTCATCCATTACTTCAAACCAATAATCTCCGTGAGACACGTATTTATCAAGATTCACTTTTAATTCTTCTTTGATTTTTTCAATGGGAATAAATCTTATTTCTTGAACTTCTTCACCTTGCAATTTTAATTTTTCAATATCGCCGTCAAATTTAAAAAAATAAACATAACAAAATTCATTCATTTTGATATTTTTATAAATTGCTTCAATCTTTTTAATATTAAAAAAATGCAAGTCATTTTGTTTAACTTCTAATCCAATTTCTTCTTTGATTTCTCTTAATCCCGCAGCAATAGAATCTTCCCCTGCTCTAACATGTCCTGCGGCGGAAATATCCCACATATCAGGATAAAGGGATTTTTCTTTAGCCCTTAATTGAAGAAGTATTTCTCCTTTTGAATTATATATCCAAATATGAGCCATTCTACGCCATAAACCATCTCTCTGCGCTTCACTTTTCATTTTTTTAGTTTTAGTAAGATTATTTGATTCATCACAAATATCTATTAACTCATCTGCCATATTATTAATTGAGATTTTATTAATTATTTTTTCGCGATAAAACCGCCGGCTTGAAGATTCCATAATTTGGCGTATAAGCCGTCTTTTTCATTAATAAGATTTTCATGCGTGCCCTCCTCAAAAATACTCCCCTGCTTCATCACTATTATTCTATTCATTTTACGAATAGTGGAAAGACGATGAGCAATAACAATGACCGTTTTGTCTTTCATAAGATTATCAAGAGCGTCTTGAATCAAACTTTCCGAATAAGAATCCAAGCTTGAGGTGGCTTCGTCAAGAATTAAAATCGGAGCGTTTTTGAGAATAGCCCGGGCAATGGCAACTCGCTGCCGTTCTCCGCCTGAGAGCTTAATGCCTCGCTCGCCGACATAGGTATTATATTTTTGAGCCAAACCTTGTATGAATTCTTCACAATGAGCAAGTTCGGCAGCTTTTATTACTTCGTCGTCAGTAGCCGACGGCCTGCCATAACGAATATTTTCCATAATCGTGCGATGAAAAAGAAGCGGATCTTGCGGCACCAAACTAATCACCTCTCGTAAACTCTCTAAAGTCACATTATGAATATTTTGTCCATCAATTGCAATCTCGCCGCTGGTCACATCATGAAATCTCAAAAGCAATCTGATAAAAGTTGTTTTTCCGGCTCCCGAAGGACCGACTAAAGCCACTTTTTCTCCAGCTTCAATTCTGACATTTATATTTTTCAAAACTTTGCGATTATTATTAAAAGAAAAACTGACATCATTAAAGGCCACTTCACCGGAAGAAACGCGGAGAGGTTGAGCTGTTGGAATATTTTTAATTTCATG
>Ga0265297_10003357_pt1 | contig 29216 bp, 24 predicted proteins | sample Munlanlwell13791_FD_192502 | JGI IMG/M metagenome (GOLD analysis project Ga0265297, IMG submission 192502) | Leachate microbial communities from a municipal landfill in Southern Ontario, Canada - Leachate well 137-91 | ecosystem: Engineered > Solid waste > Landfill > Unclassified | place...
AAAAAGGCCTAAAAATTGATATAATATATTTACTTGAAAATATTTAAATTAAAAATTTTTATCGGATTTGTCGTTGCAATTTTGGTAATAGTCGGTGGTTTTACCGCTGACGCTTACACTCACACGATAACTTTAAAACAAGGGTCCTCCGGCACTCAAGTTATTTCACTTCAATCAGCTTTGGGCGGTCTTGTGGCAGATGGCATCTTTGGTCCCTTAACTAAAGCAGCAGTTAAAGCTTTTCAATTAGCGCGCGATTTTTCTGTGGATGGAATTGTTGGTCCTATCACTGGCGGGGCATTGTCAAATATAGTTAATAGTTCTTACCCGGCAGGTTGTACATCAACTTCCGAATTTAGTTCTACAACTGGCATGGCATGTTCAACGACTATGATATTTCCAGTAGGTTGTACCTCAGTCGTAGGTTACAGTCCGATTACTGGTCTAGCATGTGATGGATGTACTGGGCTTACAAATTTTAGTCCAATAACCGGTTCCCCGTGCTTCAAAAGTGTTTCTCATTCCTCTAGACGAGAAACAATAATTTCAACATCAGCAATCGCAGGAGTAACAGTGCCGGCAACGGGGGAAACTCCAACAGCCACAATAGCTGATACTACAGAATATACGGCTACGATTACATGGAACGGTAGTCCGGAAACATTTGCTTCGGCAACAATATATACCGCTACAATTACTATCACACCTAAATCAGGTTATACATTAACCGGAGTAACCGAGAATTTCTTTACAGTTGCTGGAGGGACAGCTACTAATGCTATTAATTCAGGAACTGTGACAGTAGTATTCCCGGTCACAGAAACAGTTTTGGCTACGGTGCCAAGCAATATTGAGTTAGCAGTAGGCAGTACGAATCCGGTTGGCGGAGTTACAAATGTGGCTATTCCGGCAGCCGGAGCAACCGACACAACTGGAGCGGTCACGGGTTGGGTAACTGAAACAGCTGATGAAATTATTTTTACTGTAACTGATGGCGGTAGCGCGGTATCTACAATCACAATCAATGATGTTGCTTATACAAGCGGAGAAGATTACACAATTGCAGCAGCAACCTCACTTACAATTGTTGTTACAACTATTGAAGCAGGAAAAACAAATGCGGTTAGAACATTTACAGTGACTGTAGCAGCGCCTGCTGGTGTCGCTAGATATTGGGTGGGAGGTTCGGGTTCTTGGTTGGATGCAACAAATCACTGGGCGACAACTTCTGGAGGAACCCCAGGAGCTGATAATCTTCCGACAGAATTGGACAATGTTTTTTTTGATGAAAATTCAGGTCTTACTGATGGAACTGTAAGTTTAGATTTTACAGAAGATCCATTGCTATGGGCAGTATGTAAAGATATTACCTCTACTACAGGAGTGTCCTATGCTTTTACGGAAGGTGACACTGGTTATTTAGAAATCCATGGCTCAATTACCTTAGAAAGTGGTAATAGTTTTGGATCTGGAGTAATGATTTATGTATATGGTGGCAATGGAACGATAACTTCTAATAATGTAATATTCCCCATATTATTAATTATGTCTGGAACATATGAACTTTCAGATGATATTACAATAACAGAGCAATTTGTTTTTGATGGCACGCTTTTTAATACTAATAATTACAACATAACTGCTGCAGATTTTTATGTAGAAGCTACCAGCAATGACATAACTTTTAATATGGGAAGCAGTACATTTACCACAACAAGTGACACTACTGCATGGCAAGTTACCGATTATGGAGAAAATACTGTTACAATTAATTCTGGCACATCCACAATTATTTCTACAGGTACTGGGGGTGCTGATTTCTGGGGCAGTGGTAAAACATATTATAATTTGGAATTTAATGGTGACCCTACTACATATGATGAATATGGTAATCCAAATAATTATGCGGCTATAAGTGGTAGCAATATTTTTAACACTCTTACAATTGGTCCAGGTATTCCGGTAATGTTCCCTACGGAAAGTCCTCAAACTATGAATGATTTTGTGGCTATTGGAACCGAAACAGACCCAATACCAATTTATAGTGACGATAATAATCCAAGTACAAGTGTTGGTTCTACGATCATTATTTCTTCAGGAATAATATCTTGTGATTATCTTGATATAAGTTTTATGAATGCCACTGGTGGAGCAACATTCTATGCAGGGGCTAATTCAGTAGATGGCGGACACAATACTGGCTGGACATTTACCGCTCCCCCTTAAAAATAAATCTTTGTGGGAGTTATCCACACAAGCTTTTTAAAAGGCCTAAAAATTGATATAATACTGTATAGACTTTTATAAGGTCGAAACTTAATAGAGTATTTAATTTCCGCCAGAGGCGGATCAGCCTATGGCTGAAATTATTATAAATTATGTCTACTAATATTTGGGTTGCATGGGGTGATGTCTTTAATGCATCACTGCAAAATTTATGGTGGGGCTTTATTCAATTTACTCCAAAACTTATTTTGGCCATCCTTTTCTTTATTGTCGGCTGGATTTTGGGTTCTCTTATCGCTAGGGCGTTTGAACAAGTTTTCAGCGCTTTAAAAATAGACAGCTTTTTTCGTTCTATTAGAATAGATAATTTTTTTAGAAAAGCTGGAATGAATCTTAATTCCGGATATTTTGTCGGACAAGTAATAAAATGGTTTGTGATTATTATTTTCCTTCTTCCTTCCCTCAACTTAATCGGTTTGGATGATGTTGCATTATTCTTAAAGGATGATGTCCTCGGATTCTTGCCTAGAATTGTAATCGCTGCTCTTATCTTAATAATTGCTACAATAGTCGCTGATTTTCTTTCAAAAACAGTCAAAGCTGGAACTCGAGCAATGAATCTTAGATCAGCAAATATGTTGGGCTCTCTCGTAAAATATGTTGTTTGGGTTTTTGCTTTTATTATTGCACTGGGTCAATTGGGAATTGCCGAGGGTTATATGAATACTCTTTTTGCCGGAATAATCGGAATGATTGCCGTAGCCGGCGCTCTTGCTTTTGGCTTGGGTGGCAAGGAGGCAGCAGGACGATTAATAGAAAGGATTGGCGAAGATATGTCTCATAGACAATAATTTTCCAGTCTTTTTTAGGTTTATTTTAGAAAAAAGATGTCCCCAGTTGACATCTTTTTTCGTTTCATATATACTCTTTTAATCAGTATGAATATCATAAAAAACAGTTTAAAAAGGCGGTTTTAAGCAGGCTTTCTTTTGTCTGTTGGCCGCCTGAAAGGCGGTTTTTTTATTCACAGAGTGGCTTGAATATTGACAACTTAAATCCTGTTCTGGTTTTCGAGGGTCTTTTCAAAGTGCCAGAAACAGGGAAAAGCCAAGGAGAATATTTGAGTAGCGAGCGGTCGTGAAAAATATTATATTCTGGCTTTGTTTTTATCCGCCGATGAGGCGGATTGTGGTTTGTAAATTTCTTAACAGGAAATTTAAGGGCGTACGGTGGATGCCTTGACTTTAAGAGGCGATGAAGGACGTGGCGTTGCTGCGATAAGCTTCGGGGAGGTGCTTAGCTACCTTTGATCCGGAGATTTCCAAATGGGGAAACCCTATCAAGTAAACCTTGATAATTTTTATCTTTATGATAAAAAAGCGCACCCTGGGAATTGAAACATCTTAGTACCAGGAGGAATAGAGACAAATATGAATTTTCTTAGTAGCGGCGAGCGAAAAGGAAAAAGCCCAAATCCCCACACCTACTTTGTTATTGTTTTTATGTTCCGATTTTATTTTATTTTGTAAAGTAAATTAAGGTAAGAATATTAAATAGTGAAAAGTTTTGTTTTGAAAAACAGAACGATAACAAAGTAGGTGTGGGGAGGTTGTAAGGTAACAATGTAGATTTCTAGAAGAGTCAAAAAATAAGTTATTAGTTGAAGTTGCTGGAAAGCGACACCATAGGAGGTGATAGTCCCGTAAACGAAAATAATTTATCTCTTTTATTGTTATTCTTGAGTACCCCAGGACATGAATGGCCGGGGGGAATCTAGCGGAACTAACCGCTAAGGCTAAATACTCTTAAAGATCGATAGTGAACTAGTACCGTGAGGGAAAGGTGAAAAGCAGCCCGATTAGGGCGGTGAAATAGACCTGAACCCGTATGTCTACAAGGAGTCGAAGTAGGTCTTCGGATCTACAACGGCGTGCCTATTGAAGAATGAGCCAACGAGTTTATTCATACTGCAAGGCTAAGCTGACTAAAACAGCGCAGTCAAAGGGAAACCGAGTGTTAATAGCGCAAATTAGTAGTATGCATAAGACCCGAAACCAGGTGAGCTTGCCATGAGCAGGATGAAGTTCCGCGAAAGCGAGATGGAGGTCCGAACCGGTAGATCGTACAACGTCTTCGGATGACTTGTGGTAAGGAGTGAAAAGCTAATCGAACCTGGTAATAGCTGGTTCTCTCCGAAATAGCTTTAGGGCTAGCGTCGTGTGTTTCTTTTGGGGGTAGAGCACTGGAAGGTTTGGACAGGTCGAAAGATCGCTGAACCTATCAAACTCCGAATACCAAAAGTAAGAGCACGGCAGTTAGGCTATGGGGGCGAAGCTCCATTGGCCAAAAGGGAAACAGCCCAGATCTCAAAATAAGGTCCCTAAATTTATACTAAGTGCAAGATAAGAAGGTGGAATTTCTCTGACAATGAGGAGGTTGGCTTAGAAGCAGCCATCCTTTAAAGATAGCGTAACAGCTCACTCATCTAGAGATTTTGCGTCGAAAATAATTGGGGCTAAGTATAGTACCGAATTTGAGGATTCGTGAACTTCATAGAGGAACATAGAGAAAAAAGTTGTTCTTTAAGATTTTCGGGGTTGGGGAAAGTAAAATTGAAATATTATTTTTTCCAATTATTCTCAGAAAACTAAGAGGTAAGATCTCTTGGTTTGTCCGCCAAAATTGTGGAGGAATCTTTCTGGAATACAGAATAATAATGTAAAAACGATACAGGTTTATTTTGTCCCGAAGCGATTTAGTTACAAAGGCAAACTGATTTTTTCAAAAATCAGTTTGCCTCTTCTGTGAAGTTCACGAATGGTAGGAGAGTGTTCCACTCTGCTGTGAAGTAGGACTCGTGAGAGCCTGTGGAGCGTGTGGAAGTAAGAATGTTGGCACAAGTAACCGCAATGATGCTGAGAACGCATCACGTCGAAAGATCAAGGTTTCCTTGGTAATGTCAATCAGCCAAGGGTTAGTCGGGCCTAAGGGAATGGAGAAATCCGTACTCGATGGACAGCAGGTTAATATTCCTGCACTTCTGTATTTTGTGATGGGACGACGGAGCGTAGTATGTATTGCTCATTATTGGATTTGAAGTTTGTTTCTTTAGGATGCTCTATAGGAAAATCCGTAGAGTGCCTTCAATGGCGCATCCAAGGGAGATGAAAAGTTTTTAGCTTCGGCTAAGGGCGATAATACAAAGCACGCTTCCAAGAAAAATCTCTAAACTTAAAAGTATAGAATCCGTACCGCAAACCGACACAGGTGATCAGGTCGATTAGACCAAGACGAACGAGTGAGTGGTCCCCAAGGAACTCGGCAAAAAAGCAGCCGTAACTTCGGGATAAGGCTTTCCCCACACCTATTTTGGCATTGTGTTTTTGTTGCATAGTTAAATTATTTCTTAAATTATTTTTTGAGATTTATTTTGGTTTTGTACAAAAAATTTTTTTAAACACAATGCAACGATGCCAAAATAGGTGTGGGGACGCAGCGAAAGTTTCTCTGGCAACTGTTTACCAAAAACACAGCTCCCTGCGAACTCGCAAGAGGATGTATAGGGGGTGACACCTGACCAATGCCAGAAGGTCAAATATTGACGGTGGTATGTCGCAAGATGTATTGCAGATTAATATAAGCCCTGGTGAATGTCGGCCGTAACTATAACGGTCCTAAGGTAGCGAAATACCTTGTCGGGTAAGTTCCGACGCGCACGAATGGTGTAATGACTGGAGAACTGTCTCGGGGACCAGCTCGGTGAAAATACAATGCCGGTGAAGATGCCGGCTAAGTGCAGTTAGACGAAAAGACCCTAGAAGCTTTACTATAACTTGATATTGAGCATGTTTTTGGACTGCGTAGAATAAGTGGGAGAGGTTTGAAGTGTTCGTTTTCGGATGAACTCTACTCGTCAGTGCAATACCATTCTTTTTGAAGGCATGTTCTAACCAATACGGCAAAAACGTATTGAGACAGTATCTGGTGGATAGTTTTACTGGGGCTGTACCCTCCTAAAAAGTAAAGGAGGGGTTTAAAGGTTAGCTAGGCGCGAATGGAAACCGTGCCGATAGTGTAATGGCACAAGCTAGCTTGACTGTAAGAGGTACATCTCAAGCAGGTGGGAAACCAGAACATAGTGATCCGACCATACGCATTAGACGCGGTGGAAGCTCAACGGATAAAAGCTACTCTAGGGATAACAGGCTAGTTCCGCCTAAGAGTTCATATCGACGGCGGAGTTCGGCACCTCGATGTCGGCTCACCTTAGCGCGGCGGTGGAGAAGCTGCCAAGCGTTTGGCTGTTCGCCAATTAAAAAGGTACGCGAGCTGGGTTCAGACCGTTTAGGAATTAATTAAAAATTGATTCTTGAACAGTTTGAACCCTCAGAGGAATTAAGAACTTAAGTGAACTTAAACTGTTATAAATTGAAATCAATCATTGCTACAAAAAATAAATTTTACTAGCAATCACGGCGGCATTGCATAGTGATATGTAATGGCAAGCTAACTTATATCGGAGAAATCCAATCCTGAGTTTATTGAAGGAGGACAACGCCGAGGGAAGAATTTTTAAATTCGCCCGTAGAGACTGAATGTTAGCAATCTTTTTAAAAGATTATGTCACAGTCCAATCCCATAAGTAATTATGGACGTAGATGCGTGAGACAGGTTGGTCTCCTATCTACTGCACTCGTTGATTCTTGAGAAGATTTGTTCCTAGTACGAGAGGACCGGAATGAACTGACCTCTGGTGTACGAGCTCTACTGCCAAGTGGATTGCTCGGTAGCTATGTCGGGATTGGATAACCTCTGAAAGCATCTAAGAGGGAAGCCAGCTTCAAGATTAGGAATCGTTAAGAACCGTGAGAGATGATCACGTTGATAGGCTTTAAGTGTAAGCGCAGTAATGCGTTGAGCTGAGAAGTACTAATGTTTCGATTCCTGTTAAGAAATTTGCAAGCCACAAAAAAGTAATAAAAGATTTTCTGCAAAGAATTTTCTTGAAACTGCGCCCTCGGAGTCCATAAGGACAGGGGACCCACACGTTTCTTAAAAATTCTTTGTAGAAAATCTTTAAATCAAATTTTCAGTGTTGGTGATTTGTCGTAAGGGTCACACCTCTTCCCATTCCGAACAGAGAAGTTAAGCCTTATTGAGCCGATGATAGTCCCTTGGGGCGAAAGTAGGCTGTCGCCAACACTGAGTATTTGATTAAAAAAACCGGTAAATATTACCGGTTTTTGTGTTTATTAAAATTTAGATAAAAAAGCCCCGAATTTTTCATCCGGGGTTTTGTCAAATAACTTCTACTACTAGAACAAAACACGATTACCTCTTTGTAAGGGTTGGTTAAGAGGTAACGATTCGGCCGATTGTCTTCACTGTTTGGTCGTTTGTAACGTTAAAACTGCAACACTCAATGCCGGGAGCACCTGTTTGTCCGAGAGATCTCATCATGGTATTTTCGCCGGAAGTTAAATTCAAACCGTTAAACACAATCCCAGCAGCACCTTTTTCGCGCGTTTTTTCCATTGTAGCAATCATCGTTGCATCGTTCACTGCACCGGTATTAATAGTTATTGCCTGTTGTTGACACTCTTTTTGCACATCCGTCATGACCACTGCGTTCGCCGATTGGACTACACACACCATAAGGATGACCAACGAGATACACAAAATAAGCCGCTTCATAACACACCTCCTGTAAAATTAGTGGAAGATAATTTAATTTTGTTCTAAATAACAAAGAACCTAGAACTAACTTAATTCTAAGTTTTATTTTTTGGGGAATCAATAGGGGATGTGGATAACCCCCACACCTTTACTTTTTTTATAATTTAGAAAAAAAGATACCCCATGAATTAAAAATTCATGGGGTAAATAGTTTGAGTTTAATTAAAAATTTTCCAAAAAAACTCTTTTAAAATCTTTTTCATCAGGGTAGAGAGCATTAACTAACCTGAGGTATAAGTACTGTTAGCACTAGGAACAAGTTCCGGCGATGATTTTCCATTTCGATCGGCGGACACTTCTTCTTTAAGAACTGGAACAACAATAAAATAACTGCATCGCATGTGAACCTCCATGAGTGTTTATGATGCGGGTTAATTTACATGACTCAGCTTTATCTATTACAAGAGGAGAATGAGAATCGCTCATTGTGGGCGTTTGCCGGGTGGGTAATTATTACAATATGAATAATTACTGTAGTGTAAGTAATTATAGCAGTAGTAAGTAAATACCGTTAGGTCTTTTCTTCGTCTTCTGTCATCTGAGAATAGATAAGGAAATTATCATAAAGAACCGAGTCAACTAGGATACTACATCTTTATTTTTAAAAGGTCAAATGGCAAAAGTGGATAACTAATAAAGGTTGAGTCTTCATAAAATTTTTTCCATAAAAATATATTTAGTGTATAATACTCTTATGACATGGGCTCTTAAAAGACAACTTTCCTTTATAAGTATCTTTATAGTGCTCTTTTTGGTGCTTGGATTTTTAATAATTTTCCCATATATAAATAAATTGCCAACTTGCACGGATAATAAGCAAAATGGAGATGAGGCGGGAGTTGATTGTGGTGGTTCTTGCTCTAAAGCATGTACTTTTCAGGTAGATGAAATTTCAATATTATGGGTTCGCACTTTTGAAGTGATTCCCGGACGTTATAATGCGGTTGCCTATCTCGAAAACCATAATAAAAATGCGGCTATTGATAAAATAAATTATAGATTTCGTTTTGCCGATAAAGATAATCTTTATATAGGCAAAAGAGAAGGCGCGACCTTTATTCCCCCTGGAGGCAAGTTTGCCATCTTTGAAGCGGGTATTGGCGTTGGCAATTCTGTTCCTGTTTATGCTACTTTTGAATTTACCGAAACGCCAATATGGAATAATGTTTCAGAAGATAAATTAAGCCAATTAAAAATGTTTGTTTCGGATATAAAACTGGAAAATCAAAATACTAGTCCGCGCTTATCTGCTACCGTTAAAAACGATTCTCTTTTTACCGTTCCGGAAGTGAGTATCGTGGCACTTTTATATGACGAGAAAGGCAACGCTGTTTCTGCCAGCCGCACTTATTTAAATGAACTCGGAGGCGGGGCGAGCCAAGATATAAATTTTACTTGGCCGGAACCAATAACAGGGAATATCGTTGCCAAAGAAATGATTCCCATGTATAACGTTTTTTTGGCTAAGTTGAAATAAAGATGGCAGAAAAAATTTTAAAAAGAATAGATTGGCTCTTGTTTTTTTTTATTCTTCCTTTAACTTTGGCTGGTCTTTTCACCATGAAATCATTTACACCGCAAGAAAGCACAGTTAATTTTTTTGACAAGCAAATTATCTGGATTATTTTGTCCTTTATTGTTTTTTTTATTTTTTCTTTTATTGATTTTGGTTTTTTGCGCCGCACAGATGTTTTAGTAACTTTATTTTTAGTATTTTGCGGTTTGTTGATTACTTTATTTATTACCGGTCGTTTGATACATGGCGCGCAAAGCTGGTTTTCTTTTGGCAGTTTTTCTTTTCAACCGGTAGATATGATGAAACTTGTGCTTATCTTAATCTTGTCAAAATATTTTTCCCGCCGGCATGTGGAAATCAGAAATATAAAGCACATTTTTATTTCCGGGTTTTATGCTTTTGTTCCTTTTGTCTTAGTTTTACTTCAACCTGATTTTGGCTCTGCGATGGTCATATTTTTTATATGGTTCGGCATGGTGCTCGTTTCTGGAATTTCCAAAACGCATTTATTTTTGGTTTTTTTATCCGCTTCGATTATTTTTATTTCCCTTTGGGTTTTTGCCTTTGCCCCATACCAAAAAGCTCGTATTATTAGTTTTATAAATCCGGTTGCAGATATACATAATTCCGGCTACAACGCAGCTCAGTCCACTATTGCTGTCGGTTCCGGGCAGGTTTTGGGCAAGGGCTTGGGTTTTGGCACTCAATCGCGATTGAAATTCTTACCGGAACCGGAAACTGATTTTATTTTTGCGGCATATTCTGAGGAATGGGGTTTTGTTGGATCATGTGCTGTTCTTTTTCTTTTTGGGCTTGTTATTTGGAGAATTCTTCGCTCCGCGTCGTTGGGTGCTTCTAATTTTGAAATGCTTTTTGGCATAGGAATTGCTATTTTTTTTATGAGTCATATACTCATAAATATCGGTATGAATATTGGATTAATGCCTATCACAGGCATTCCATTACCTTTTATGAGTTATGGAGGATCGCATTTAATTACTGAATTTGCAGCGTTGGGAATTTTAGTAAGTATGAGTAAATACGCAAGACCCGCACATAGGGATGATATGAAGAATGAATTTTTGGGAATATGACAACAGTTATTGATGGTAAAAAAATAAGAAGTGAAATTTTAACTAAAATAAAAAAAGAAATAGCTTCTTTGTCATTTCAGCCGATTTTTTGCGACATTTTAGTAGGGGAAGACCCCTCTTCAATGCAATATGTAAAGATGAAAGCAAAAACTGCCGAGTCTGTCGGTATAAAATTTCATAATGCGTTTTTTCCAGATAGTATAAATACAGAAGATTTGGTCAGAGAAATAAAAATTTTAAATAAAATACCGAATATGTGCGGAATTATCGTTCAACTTCCGCTGCCGGGAACGCTTGACCGCAGGAAAATATTGGATGCCATTGATCCACGTTTGGATGTTGATTGTTTGGGAACGGTGGCAAGCGAAAAATTTTATAAGGGTGAAATAAATTGCGGTTTCCCAACTGCGCTTGCCTGTATGAAATTATTAGATTCTACTGGTGTTTCTCTCCAAGATAAAAAAATTGCTGTTTTGGGCCAAGGAGACCTTGTCGGTAAGCCAGTTGCTGCCTTGCTTCAATTCAGGGGATTTCATCCAGATATAATAAGGAGTAAAACTGAAAATAAAGAAGAAATAATAAAAAATGCTGATATTCTAATTTCGGGTATGGGCAAAGGCAAATACATTACAGGTAATATGATAAAAAGGGGAGCAATATTAATAGATGCGGGAACTTCAGAATCAAACGGTGGCATTGTAGGGGATATAGATTTTGAATCCGTTAAAGATATAGCTGATTTTATTTCTCCTGTGCCGGGAGGTGTCGGGCCGGTAACTGTAGCAATGCTTCTTAATAATGTGCTTAACGTGGCGAAGAAAAAATATGAATGACGCAATTTTTTTCTTTTTTTATAATCTAGCTCACCAATCGCATTTTTTTGACCAAGTGGTTATTTTTTTCGCCGTTTATTTTCCATATATGGTAATCTTATCGGCTGGAATTTTTCTGCTTTTTCATCATGATATTTTATTTTCACAAAATCCCTTTAAATCTTTTATGCAAAAATGGAGAGAAATTCTTTTAGTATTTTTTTCCGGCATTTCAGCTTGGTTTTTAGCTTACATTTTAAAATTTTTACTTCAAATCGAAAGACCCTTTGAAATATTTTCAAATATTATTCCTCTTTTTCCCAAAACAGGTTATGCTTTTCCATCAGGGCATGCTACTTTTTTTATGGCGCTTGCTATGGCTTTATTTTTCAGCCATAAAAGAATCGGTTACCTCTTTATGTTGTTTGCCATTCTGATTGGCATAGCTCGAATTGTCTCCGGAGTCCATTCCCCAATTGATATTTTAGGCGGATTTGCTTTAGGTTTTTTGATTGCTTTTTTGCTTAGAAAAGTATAATATAAAAAATATATTTATGTATAAAAAACTGATATCTATAATCATAGTTTTAGTTTTGGGCTCAGCCATAGCCTTTTTTGTTTTTAAATCAGAACCAAAATTAAATGCTAATTTTGAAAACGAAAGTTCCTTTTTAAAGAATTTTCCATTTCGTCTCGGTCTCGACCTCTCTGGCGGGAGTCACCTGATTTATAAAGCTGATGTCAGTGGAGTGTCCACGGGAGATGTTTCCTCCTCAATGGAGGCATTACGCGATGTAATAGAGCGTAGAGTAAATCTTTTTGGTGTTTCCGAGCCCATAGTGCAAGTACAGAATAGCGGGTTTGTTTCCGGCGGGGAAGAAAAGTTGATAGTTGATCTTCCTGGGGTGACGGACGTGGAGAAAGCAACAGCGATGATAGGGCAAACTCCACTTTTGGAATTCAAAATAGAAGCGCCTACCAGTGCGTCCCAAAAAGCAACAATAGATGAAACTGGAAAATTGAGCATAGATGCTACAGAATTCCAATTCATTCCAACCGAATTAACAGGCAGGTATTTATCAAAGGCTGTTCTTGAGTTTGACCAGACTACCCGCGAACCGAAAGTAGGCCTGCAATTTAACGAAGAGGGAACAAAACTTTTCGCACAAATCACAAAAGATAATATAGGCAAAATAGTAGCTATATACTTGGATGGCGCACCTATTTCTACCCCAGTAGTTCGTGAAGAAATTCCAGACGGTCAGGCTGTTATATCCGGCAGTTTTACTCCGACGGAAGCGAAACAATTGGTAGGTAGATTAAACTCTGGCGCGCTTCCGGTTCCCATTACACTTTTATCCAGACAAACCATCGGAGCGACTTTGGGTGGTGATGCTGTTAATGCCGGAGTAAAAGCCGCAATTATTGGATTTTTAATTGTCGGATTATTTTTGATTCTTTGGTATCGTTTGCCAGGATTCATTGCTGTACTTGCTCTTTGCATATATATAGCAATAGTGCTTGCTCTCTTTAAGTTGCTCCCAGTTACCCTTACTGCAGCTGGTATTGCCGGTTTTATTATTTCCATTGGAATAGCCGTAGATGCAAATATCCTCATTTTTGAACGGTTAAAAGAAGAATTACATTCCGGCCGCACTATTGCTGATGCTGTTTCTGCGGGTTTTTCTCGAGCTTGGTCTTCTATCCGCGATTCCAACATTTCCAGTATTATTTCCGCTATTATTCTTTTCTGGTTCGGCACATCTTTAATTAAAGGATTCGCTTTAACCCTTGGTATGGGAGTTCTGGTGTCAATGTTTTCAGCCGTTATGATTTCCAGAATTTTTCTTTCGGGACTTATCTTTATCGGGGAGGGCAAGGTCGCCAGATTTTTATTTTCAAGTGGATTTAGCAAATAAAAAATATGTTTATTATCAAAAACAAAAAAATATTTATCAGCATATCGGCGTTTTTAATTTTACTTTCTATTATTCTGCTTTTTGTGTTTCCACTTCAAGTCGGTATTGATTTTAAGGGTGGCGCATTAACAGAAGTTATCTATAAAGATTCACGCCCGGCGCAATCTGATTTAGAAACCGCATTTAAAGCAATTAATTTTGGTTCTATACTTATCCAACCGACGGGCGAGTTGGGATATATCGTTAAATCTCTTGATTTAAACGAGGCACAGCATTCTTTGCTCTTGGAAACGCTTTCACAGGGCGGTAAAAATCTGCTGGAAGAAAAAAGTTTTAATTCTATCGGACCTTCCGTAGGACAAGAACTTACCAGAAAAGCAATTATAGCTATTACATTGGTTTCCCTTGGAATTATTCTTTTTATTGCATTTGCTTTTAGAAAAATTTCCAGGCCGGTTTCCTCTTGGAAATATGGTCTTATGGCTGTCGTATCTCTTTTGCATGATGTAATTATACCAATTGGACTTTTTACCATATTGAGCCATTTTTACGGCGCTGAAGTAGATACTCTTTTCGTGGTTGCGGCGCTTACCATTTTAGGATTATCGGTGTCTGATACTATAGTTATTTTTGATAGAATTAGAGAAAATTTAAAAAATAGAATTGAGAATAGTTTTGGTGACACTGTCGGTAAAAGCTTGAATCAGTCATATATGCGATCTATTTTTACTTCGCTTACTGTTATAATAGTTTTGTTGTCCCTTTTCTTCTTTGGTCCTGAATCCACAAAATATTTTGCCTTAATGCTTACAGCTGGTATGTTCTTCGGAACATATTCTTCTATTTTTTTAGCTTCTCCACTCCTTGTTTTAATAGAAGAGTGGCAAAGTAAGAAAAAAAATAATTATTAGTTAAATAATAAAAATATATGGAACAAAATTTTTGGCAAAGAAATAAAGTGCTCGTAATCGTTTTGATAGTAGTTGTTATCTTGGCATTTTGGGTTGTAGGAAAATATAATTTTTTTATAAATCAAAATGAAGCTATTACCGGACAATGGGCCCAAGTAGAAAATCAACTGCAAAGACGTTTTGATTTAATACCAAATGTTATTAATACGGTTAAAGGCATAACCGAACAAGAAAAAGATGTTTTTTCTCAATTAGCAGAAGCCCGAACACAATATGCAGGGGCTACCACCACAGATCAAAAAGCAGCAGCAGCGGGGCAAGTAGAATCATCCTTGGGCAGGCTTTTAGTTATTGTGGAAAATTATCCTGAACTAAAATCTTCCCAATCTTTTCGCGATTTAACTGTGGAGCTTGAGGGTACTGAAAACAGAATTGCAGTTGAAAGAATGAAATATAATGATTTAGTAAAAAGTCTGAATGCTAGTGTAAAGAGATTTCCTAATTCCATCCTTGCTTCAATTTTTAGCGTAGCCGAACGCTCTTATTTTGAAGTGACAGATGGCGCAGAGGTAGTTCCCAAAGTAGACTTTAGCCAGTAGTAATCCACAACAGAATGAAGAAGTTCCTTTTTTTCATCTCAATTTTTGTGTTTTTTATTGGGGCTCGCGCTGGCTTGGCTTTTGATGTTCCCAATAAGCCGCAAAGTTTTGTAAATGATTATATGGGCACTCTTTCAGCAGAAGATAAAAACTCTCTTGAAAATAAAATTTTAAATTTTGAAAAACAAACCGGCAATGAAATTGCCATAGTGATAATACCGTCCCTAGATGGAGACACAATTGAAAATATTGCTCAAAATATTTTTACCGAATGGGGGATAGGTAAAAAAGATAAAAATAACGGTGTTTTGCTTCTTATTGCTATGACTGAACATAGAACCCGCATTCATACTGGATACGGGGTTGAAGGAAGTCTGACTGACCTTGCGACATCTTATATACAAAGTGAAATTATGGCTCCGGCTTTTCGCGAAGAAAATTATTTTTCCGGTATTAATGGTGCCTTGGATAAAATGATAGAAAGTCTTGGTGGAAACAATATCGTTCCAGAAGGGTATTCGGAAACAAAAAAGTTCGGAATGAGTTTTGAATTTTTTGTTTTTGGCTTTATTGTTTTACAATGGATTATAGCAATTTTGAGTAGATCAAAATCTTGGTGGGGCGGGGGAGTTCTTGGGGGATTAATTGGCACAGCGATTTGGATTTTTGCAGGACTCTCTGTTATTTTTTCAGTTTTTTGGCTGCTTTTTTTAGTGATTTTTGGATTGGGACTTGATTTTTTTGTTTCTCGTACATATCAAAAAGTAAAAAATTCTGGAGGTCATTTCCCGTGGTGGATAGGAGGAGGCGGTTCTGGTGGTCGTAGCGGTAGTGGTTTTGGAGGATTTGGCGGCGGTTTTTCCGGTGGCGGTGGTTCATCCAGTTCTTGGTAAAATTTATTAAAAAAATTTCTATTTTCTCTCGTATTTTGTTATACTTTTTATATGGATCCCGTTAGAAATTTACGGGACATATAAGAAGGTTGATTATTAACTAATTGATTTCTAACGGGATGGATAAAAAAGACATAGAAAAATTGGCAGAACTGGCAAAAATTGAATTATCTGATAAGGAAAAGAAAGGACTGCTAAAAGATTTAGATGGTATTTTGGATTATGTTAAACAAGTAGGGGAAGTGGAAGTAAAAGATTCTGAAATAGAGTATAAAAATAGAAATGTTTGGCGGGAAGATGAAATTAAACCTTCTGTTTTTTCACCCGATTTGATAATAAAACAATTTCCGGATTCGCAGGATAATTTTGTGAAAGTTAAAAAGATTTTATGATAGATGTAAAAAATCTTACAATAGAAAAAGCGGCGGAAATGTTAAAAAATGGGAAATTGACTTCTGTTGAGCTTGTCTCCGCTTGTTTGAAAAATATAGAAGAAAAAAATAAAGAACTCAATATTTTTCTTGAAGTTTTTGAAGATGCATTAAAACAGGCCGAACACGCCGACGAAATGATAAAGGTTGGAAAAGTAGAGAAACTCACAGGCATACCTCTCGCAATAAAAGATAATATTTTAATAATGGGGCGCAAGGTAAGTTCCGGGTCTAAGATGTTGGAAAATTATGTAGCTAGTTATGATGCATTTGTAATTAAAAAATTAAAAGAAGCAGGGGCGGTTTTAATAGGCAGAACCAATATGGATGAGTTTGCTATGGGTTCTTCCACTGAAAATTCTGCTTATGGTCCTACTAAGAATCCTATTGATCCATCTCGGGTTCCAGGCGGTTCCTCCGGTGGTTCAGCTGCAGCTATTGTTTCCGGTATGGCATTGGGGGCATTAGGGTCTGATACAGGAGGGTCTATTCGTCAACCCGCATCTTTTTGCGGAATTGTGGGAATGAAACCAACTTATGGTGCTGTTTCGCGTTCCGGTCTTACTGCTATGTCTTCATCACTTGACCAAATAGGTCCTTTTGCTAAAACATCAGAAGATGCAAAAATAATTTTTGATTGTATTTCCGGGTACGATGAAATGGATTCAACTTCAATAGATTTCCCCCATGTCAGACGTGTGGGAGATTCCTACATGTCTGACATGGGGGAAAAAGGCTCCACTGACTGCGTCATCGGCGTCCCACGAGATTTTTTAAAGGAAGGAGTTGATTCTGAAGTTTTGAAAAATTTTGAAGAAACCTTAAGTAAATTAAAAAAGAAAGGATATAAAATAAAAGATGTTGTTATGCCTTATTTAAAATATTCCTTGCCTGTTTATTATATAATTATGCCGGCAGAAGTTTCTACTAATCTTTCGCGTTTGGATGGAGTCCGGTACGGACTCCGAAAAGAAGGAGAGAATGTTTTTGATACTTTTAAAAAAAGCAGATCGGCTGGATTCGGTCCAGAAACAAAAAGGAGAATTATTTTAGGTACTTATGTCCTATCGCACGGATATTATGATGCTTATTATAACAAAGCTTGGATTGTCCGCCGAACTATTATAAAAGAATATGAAAATGTTTTTAAAGAGGTTGATTTTATAGTAACTCCCACAACGCCTACGACTGCTTTTAAACTTGGCGAGAAAACGGCAGACCCATTACAGATGTATTTGGAAGATATTTTTACCATATCGGCCAATTTAACCGGTTTGCCGTCTATTTCTATTCCTTCAGGATTTTCTTCTCAGAAATTACCTTTTGGTATAGGGTTTACCGGCCCGCTCCATTCCGATTCAGCTTTATTTGCCATTGAAAAAGATTTAAGAGATAATAAATAATATGTATACAACAAACACATTTACTAATGCAAATCCGATAATAGAAGACTCTTTTCTTGGTTCAAAATATTTAAACCCGGAATATTTATTTAACAGCCTCGCCATATTTTTAGGTTATGTTTTTAATGCGAAAACACTTGAAATTTTTTACATTGTTCTTTCTTTTTTGGCTATATTTTTTATTGCTATCATTATTTATACCACAATCAGAATGTTTGAAATCAGGGCAAAAGAACACGCATACTTGCATCACGAAATTGAAGAATACGCGCATCATCAAGCTTTAAAAGAAAAGGAAGCGCAAAAAGAAGGAATATTTAAAAATGAAAAATGGAAAAAAGTTTTGGATTATCTCTTTTCTACGAATCAAAATGACTGGAAACTCGCAATTATTGAAGCTGATTTAATGCTTTTTGATTTACTTACTCAAATGGGATTCAAGGGGGAAAATTTAGGAGATAAACTCAAAGAGGCTAATCAAAACAAATTTAAAAATATTAATTCTGCTTGGGAAGTACACAATATAAGAAATAAAATAGCTCATGAGGGTTCCTCTTTTGAACTTTCGCTCCATGAGGCAAAAAGGGTAATTGCTCTTTATGAACAAATTTTCCAGGAATTTGGGTATATTTAGAGTTTACTTTTCTAAAAAATTAATATAGAATAAAATGTGCCTTAAAAGGCATTTTAATTTATATTAAAGTATAGCGGGGTAGAGAAGAGGTATCTCGTAAGGCTCATAACCTTAAGACTCTGGTTCGATTCCAGACCCCGCAACACGTCCGGCCAAGTGACATGGCACAATGTCTCTAAATGTCGGATATAATAGATAAGTAAGTATGTCGACGTAGCTCAGGTGGTTAGAGCATGGCACTCATAAAGCCAAGGTCGGTGGTTCGACTCCACCCGTCGACACCCTTTAAAAAAGGAAATGCGGCTGTAGTTCAACGGTAGAACGCTCCCCTGTCACGGGAGAGGTAGTGGGATCAACACCCATCAGCCGCGCAAGATTTCAACTCTAATGATATTGACTAAATATCGTAATGGGTATATACTCATAATAGATAGTAGGTGTTTGGTCGAGCTGTCTATTAAAAACTAATAAATTAAATGTAAAATATATGCCTAATTTAGACGGAACAGGTCCAGCGGGTCAAGGACCAAGGACTGGACGAGGAATGGGTAATTGTGGTTTTTGGGGCAGAATGTTTGGGCAAGGAGGTTGCTATGGATGTAGACAAGGTTGCAGAAGATTCATTTCTTCTGAGAACAACTTGTCTGCATTAGAAAACGAGGAAAAGATACTTACAGAACAATTAGAGATTGTTAAAAATGAGAAAGAAGCATTAAAATCCCAAAAATAAAAAAAATTAGACTGATCCACTTATAAATGGACCAGTCTATTTTTTGATAAAATTAAAAGTATAACTCTTCATTTAAAGCTAGTTGAAGAGATAAAATTATATGGTTAAAATTATTCAAAAAGAAAATCCAATTTTACGCAAGATAGCGAAAGAAGTTCCTGTTGCTGATATAGTGAAACCCAAAATACAGAAAATATTAAAAGATATGTCTTTGGCACTTCACTCTCAACAAGATGGAGTGGCAATTGCGGCCCCACAGATAGCAATTTCCTTACGAATCTTTATCGTTTCCGGAAAGATTTTTGATAAAAGTTTTATTCAGGGCAAGGAATTAAATGAGGAGGAACTATCAAATGAAGTTCATCACCCAGATCTGGTTTTTATCAACCCGATATTAAAGAAAATTTCCAAAGATAAAAAACTTCTTGAAGAGGGGTGCCTTTCTGTTCGCCCAATTTGGGGAAAAGTAAATCGTGCAACTAAGGCGACAGTTGAAGCGTATGATAAACACGGAAAGAAGTTTATAAGAGGTGGAAGTGGATTGCTTGCCCATATTTTCCAGCATGAAATTGATCACTTAGAAGGGATACTTTTTATAGACAAAGCAAAAAATATGCGAGAAATTTTATAATAGATAATATATAATAATATTATGCCAAGGCCGCAGAATTGTTTTTGTAAGAATATAAAGTTTAAACCTAATGTGGTATATTTTAAACCACAGGGTATTCCTATTCGAGATTTAGAGATAATAGAAATTTCTATGGAAGAGATTGAGGCTTATCGTTTGCGTCATATAAATAAATTAGAACAAACGCAAGGAGCAGAAAAAATGAATACCTCTACAAGCACCTATCAGAGAATACTTTATTCGGCTTATGAAAAAATAGCTGATGCTTTGATAAATGGGAAAGCAATTAAAATAATTAAACATAAATAATCAGAATCATTTTTTATGTATATTATTAAGTAATTATTATCAATTTAATTTTAAAAATTTATGAAAGTATTAAAATTTGGTGCTGTTTGGTGTTCAGGTTGTTTAATAATGAAGCCAAGATGGGAAGAAATAGAAACAGAAAACCCTTGGCTTAAGACGGAATATTATGATTTTGATGACAGTAAAGAGATGGTAGAAAAATATAAGATTGATAGAACCTTGCCTACTTTTGTTTTTTTAGACAAAAATGGTAGTGAATTTTTAAGAATAAACGGAGAAGTTGAGAAAAACAAGCTTCTTGAAATTATTAATCAAAATAAAGACAGATAAGATGAAAAATTTTTTAATTATATTTTATGCTTTTTCCTTGTTATTTTTTTCCGGAGGGTGCCCTGATTCTGTTTCTGCTTCAACTTCGCTTAATATATATTTATTTTATGGTGAAGAATGCCCTCATTGTGCCAAAGAAAAAGCCTATTTAGAAACAATTAAAGATAAATATCCTAACTTAAAAATCAATAGTTTTGAAATATATTATAATAAAGAAAATGTTACCCTCCTGCAGAAAACTGCTGGAGCTTTAGGCATTGAGATTGGAGGTGTTCCTTTACTAATTATCGGCGATGAACCTTTTATTGGATATTCTGCAACTATCTCTCCTGCTCAAATTGAGGGTAAGATTAAAGAGTGTTTAATTACGAAATGTCCTGATTCTATCGCCCAAATTATAGGCATAGATACTAAAGAAGAAGATAATACGAAAGAGGTTAAAATAGATGATTTAAAAGCAACGGACAATATTGCTCTGAAAAGCAATGAACCAGGGATTGCTTTAAATGAAGAAGAGGAAGTTAATCAGTCCGATATTTTAGAAAAAACCATAAACATCCCATTTTTAGGGATAGTTTCGGTAAAGAATTTTTCCTTACCTCTCTTAACAATAGTTATTGCGTTTTTAGATGGATTTAATCCTTGCGCAATGTGGGTTTTGTTATTTTTAATATCTTTGCTTTTTGGAGTGGAAAATAAAAAAAGATTGTGGATTTTTGGATTGGTATTTCTTTTTTCTTCTGCTGTTGTATATTTCTTATTTATGACCGCTTGGCTAAACCTTTTTATGTTTCTAGGTTTTGTCGCTTTAATAAGAATAATTATAGGAATTGTCGCACTGGTGTCAGCATATTTTAATTTAAAAGAATATATAACTAATCCTACTGGCGGATGTAAAGTTACGGGAGGAGAAAAGAGGCAGAAAATTTTTGAGAAACTGAAACAAATAATTCAACAGAAAAATTTGGTAATTGCTATTACTGGTTTAGTTCTCCTTGCTTTTGCGGTGAACTTAGTTGAGTTGGTTTGTTCTTTGGGTTTGCCAGCTGTTTATACTCAAGTTCTTTCTTTTAGTTATCTTAGCACTTGGCAATATTATCTATACTTAGTCTTTTATGTCTTTATTTTTATTCTTCCTGCCTTTATCGTGTTTGCTATTTCTGCTACTACCTTACAGCTTACGGGGATTTCTACCAAATACGGAAGATTGGTCCACTTAATTAGCGGAATCATAATGTTAATTCTTGGCGTTCTGATGATTTTTAAACCAGAGTGGTTGATGTTTGGATAGGTAGTATTTCGTATTCCTTCTTTTTAAATCATTTATCTATTCAGAAGGGAATTTCTTAAATTCATTAAATAAGAAGACAAAGAATTATAAGTATTTCCGGTCATTTCTGCAGTTCTACTAAAAAGATCTGTCCCTCTCTCAAAAATAATATTAAAATTATCACCAATAATCTTGCTTTTTTCCACAGCAGTTTCTTTTGTTCCATTATAAAGATTTACAAAACTGGAAGAAAAATTATTTAGAACATCGTTAGCTATTTCTTGAACTTTTGTAGAAGTAATATTTTCTTCTGTCTCTAGGGTAGAGGAAACATTATCCATATCGGAAGTGGAAGTATTTTGACCACGCCAAGTTGTTTTGACACAAGACGCATTTTCGCAATCAAACTTAACCCATCCGCCATATTGTCCAGAAACCCATGCCCAACCATTCCATTCTCCGGTATTAAGGTCAATAATCACCTTTTGTCCCGTCACTGAAAAATTAATAATGTCGGAATTTTCACTTTGGGCTGTTCCTTTTAATAATCCCGTATTAGAATCGGCAAAAAAGACGCCGCCGTTGGATGGATTAAAAATAATCCATCCGAGTTCATTCCCCCAAGCTTTTCCGCTGATGCCATTATTGCTGTCTATCTTAATAGGGGAATTGCCTGAAATTTCAAAATCAATAATTCCCGGTGTCGGATTGGTACAGGTAACATCTTTGCAAACTTTTGCTTTATTTTCCGCTGAAGTGTCAATGGATCCTATAGATGTTATGGTTGCAGCAAAACTTGCAGATATTTCAAACACAAAAAACATACTTATTATAAATATGCCGAGAATAATTTTTTGGATGCATGTTTTTTGTTTCATAATAATATTATACTAATTATAAAGCAGGTTCTGGTATTGGTTCAGGAGTCGGGGCAGATTCCGGTGTAGATTCTGGCACAGTAGGTTCGGGTTCAGGGTTTTCGGTTGGAGGTTGATCAGCCTCCGGTTCCGGCTGAGGTTCAGTCGGAACTGCTGGTTCAGTAGGTTCATCTGGAACTGTTGGTTCATCTGGTGTCATCGGTTCAGTCGGTTCAATTGGTGTTGCTGGTTCAGTAGGTTCAGCCGAAGCTGTTGGTTCATCTGGTGGAATAATGCAGGTATTGGTTGTTGTGTCTAAGACCTGTGGGGATGTACAAGTTGGTATAGAAGCTCCACCTCCGCCATTGAAACCACCTGCTCCGGAAATTAACGCATCAAGCTGTGCTTTAGTTATACAAGTTTTTGCGCCAGTGTTATCAGAGACGCATAGAGATTTCGTATCTATTTCCCCTGTGAAAATTTTTACTATTCCATTCCCCGTATCTGCCAACCAAGTTGTAATCTTTGTGAAAACATTTTTAAAGAAGGTTGAGACAAAAGATTCAGAGAGAGAACCAGGAAGAGGAACAGTGGCACCGGTAATACTTTCTAAGTTTAAATTAAGATCTTGCACTGATTTAACAAGCAAGGGAGTAAGTTTAGAATAATCAATCATCCAAGGTGTCTTCCCGAGGCTGAGCGGATCTATTCCATTATCGCCATTAGTTGTTACCGCTTCGGGGTATATTTTATTTAAATCTTGAGCAATGAACCCGGTCATTATTTGTTTATTTGGGTCATTGATAAAAGTAAAGTTAGACACATTAATTTTTAATAAATCCGACAATCCAAAGGTGGTAGGTACGATATTTTCCTTAACACGTCTGTCAGAAGAAGTGTTAAAGGCAACCGTTGTAGCGGCATTTTGAGAAATACTTCCTATGACTGTAGTATCCGGTCTCTGGAAAGTAATCATCTCTGGAGCATTTACGCCAGTATCATTTCCAGCCAAAATTAATAATCCATTATTTTGTGTTGTTCCTCCTAATGTATTAGCAATTTTTGCTGTTGGTGTACCTGCTGCTGGAGTTCCTGTGACATGAAGTATATTTGTTGGTATGATATTGACTCCAAACATTCCGTTCATCGTTAAAGTCTGACTGGCCACTGTCGCATTAAAGACGCCATAAAGCATAGAACTTGTTCTAGCGGTTGCTTCGTTGGTTCTTGCTACATATTGGTTATCCACGAAGAATTTATTTGACCCGGTTTCATAATACCCTGCGCCAAAACCCAAATTAACATTATTTGTTCCCGTGAGATTATTGTATCCTGCGCCATAACCCAGGTTAACGTTATAACCTCCAGAGGTATTAAGAGAACCTGTATAATATCCTATATTGGTATTATTACTACCAGTAGTGTTTCCGTACCCCGCATTTGATCCCACATTGGTATTACCACTATGATTATTACCTGTAGCTCCGAATCCAGCACCGTAACCAATATTGGTATTGTCGACTCCTGTTGCATTATAGGCATCAGCATCCCAACCGATGCCAACATTTCCACTCCCAGTTGTTAAAGACATTAAAGCTGAATTACCTATCGCTATATTATTACTTCCAGAGGTTAAAGCATTAAAAGCGCTAGGGCCTACACCGACATTGGCTGCGGCAGTGGTAACCTTGTTGCCAACATTAAGACCTAGAAAAACATTTCCTCCTGCGAACGAGGTGCCGGCGAATATAGTTGCTCCCGCATTATATCCGAAGATAGTATTTTTACTACTTGCCGCCATAATAGCTGTACCATTCACAGTAATATTTTTATTGGTCGTATTGTCCCGGTAATAAGAAGCAGTGCTAGTTAAATCAGTATCAGGAAAATTATCAATAAAAGTGGTTTCAGTATTGTTCGCTATGGTGAAATTAGCGCCGGTTTTGACATTGGTATAGTAATTAGCGCCAGCAGGAGTGCGATAAACTTTTCTACCAACAACGCGATAATCAGTGGAGACGGGAATAGTAACTGAAACTTGCTTATGGGTAGCATCAACAGTTGCTGAAATTGCTATGCTTGATGATAGTTGAGTTTCACCAATATCAGTATAATAAGTGACATAGTAATAATGTACTCCGTTATCTACATTACCTGTCTCAGTGGCAATCAAAGCTGCTGCAGGGTCGTCCGGTCTGACTACCGGATTTAAATCAATTCCAATATCAAATCTTCCGATACTCGTAGCTGATGTTCCTGCCACATGCAAAGCCGTAGCCGGTGTTGTGGTTCCGATGCCGACGTTGCCGGTACTTCCAACTTGTAATCCCGTGTAAGCAATGTTATAAGCTCGTGATGTAACTGTTTGAGAAGTTGAAACCGTAAGATGTGTTGCATCAATAAAAGCAGTAATGGTACCTGCACTAACCCCATTGGCAAAGACTAATTGTGAGCCTACCATAGCGCTGGTGAATGTTGTACCTACCCCCGTAACAGTAGTTGTTGCTTGCGATGCTGTACCAGTACTATATTGGGTTGGAGTAACAGACAATAAATTACTTGGGACTAACGTTCCGATACCGATATTACCCGTATCGGTAATTCGCAATCTTTCAACTTGACCGTTCCAAGGGCCGGTCGTAAAAGTTATACCCCCGGTATAATCATCTGTATGAGCGTAGACAAGATTTATTGATGATTCACTGTTTGGAGCTTTAATCCGGTAAGAAAGTAGGTTTCCAAAAGTAGTAAAATCACCATCCTTTTCAATGTACGCCATAGGAGAACCTGCACTATTATGCCATTCTTGAAGATTTGCAGTTTGTCCGGAGTATCCTTTAACTATCAAACCGATATTTGCCGCAGCGCTTGAATTTACTTGCAAATGTGCTGTCGGATTCATTGTTCCGATACCCAATCTATAATTTGTGGCATCGTAAAATAAATTAGAATTGTCTTGTGAAATAACTCCTGCTGTCCCTGCAAAAAGAACTGAACCTAAAGTTATATTAGAAAGAGTTGCTCCGTTGGTGAATATTTGAGATTGTGAAGTTGCCCCAGTGGTAGCACCTGTGGCAAGTAATGCACCCGAAAGGGAAGTCAAAAAACTGCTAGAATTATAACCTGAATCTTTAATTAGTTTTCCAGTAGTTGTATCAAAAGCAGCAAAATTAGAATCAACCGCAGAAGCAGGACCAACAACATCACCCCCTGCACTTGTTATAACAATATCTCCGCTTCCCAATAAGGAAGTTGAATTGATTGTTTTTATACTTGTGCCAGAAACTAAAGTGCTCTGTTTTGCATCTAAGGCAGTTTGCAAGTCCGTTTGACTAGAAAGTGTGCCTGAAATTGAGCCCCAAGCACTAGTATTATTTCTTGTTATGGAACTAAGTATCTTACTGACTTGTCTGTCAAAAAACGATTCTGTGACAAAAGAAGATGTATCAATACTGTTTCCAGCTTCACCCGTATCTCCCTTAGGACCTTGAAGTTTGGAAAGAATATCACTAGGAAGCGGACCAGCAAATAAATCTCGCAAAGCAGAGAGAAGAGTTTGATCGCTGGTATTTTTATTTTCTGCATTGGAACTTGGTAAGGTTGTTTCTGTATTTATTGTCCCGACAAAATTAGTTATCGGAGCTATATAACAATTTGAATCATAAGGACCACAACCGCCCCATGCAGTAGAAGGGGAACCCGGGTCTACAATATTACTAGTTGGGGAGAGCAAAGCGGTTGGATTAGAAGCTACGGCGAACGACGCAAAAAACGAAACGGAACCCAAAAGCCCCAAAAAGAATAACTTTTTTCTAAATAATCTATGTAACATAAATTTTCATTACAACTCTTTTATTATACCAATATTTTCTATACAAAAAAGAAATAAATCTGATAAATTGTGGATAACCCCCACACTTATTTTTATGATTATGGTATTGAATACAATGCGCCGAAGGCGCGTCATAAAAGTAAGTGTGGGGGATAACTAAACATTTCTTTATTTCATCTAAATTTGCTATAATTTTAATATGAAAAAATTAACACTTTTGTTATTCGTCGCCGTGTTTTTCTTTGCTTTGTATTCAAATGTTTTAGCCGCAAAAACTTTTTATATTTCTTCAAGTGTTGGTAGTGATACCAATGATGGGCTTTCGGAAGCGACACCGTGGAAAAATCTTGAAAAAGTGTATATTGAACGCGCAAACATATCTTCAGGAGATAGTATTTTATTAAAAAGAGGAGATGGGTGGGAAGGACAAATAATAGTTTCAGGTAAAAGTCTTGCGCTTATAGGAGCTTATGGTACTGGTGCGAAGCCGATAATTTATAGTGATGGCCGGGGATTTGTTTGGACAGAAGTTTCGGGTCATCCGGGAGTATATAGTGCGTATTCGGGAAGTGGCCGACAACTTGGAAATGTGTATGATGGTAATAATACGCGATATACCAAAGCGACGGGAGAGCCTTGTTGCGGCGCCGGGGCCTTGGATACTTTTTTAAATAATATGGCGCCCGGACAATGGGGACCTCATGCAGGCGGTTTTGATACCGTGTGGGTACATACCCTGGATGGCAATCCGCCGGTGAATTTTAGAGTATTCAGAAATCCGACGATATATTTGTATGGCGCGAATGGTACCGTTGTTGAAAATTTGGATATAAGAGAAACGCAGATAGGATACTATGGTCAAAACAATAATAATGTTACTCTTAGAAATCTTGATATAAATCATTCTACTTATATATCAATCTATTTATCTACAAATCATACCAACGCTACTGTTGAAAATAATGTAATTACAAATGGCGGATATACCGCGATTTATATTTATAAAGGCACTAATAATATTATTAGAAATAATAATGTAAATGGAATAGGTCAAGGCTTTGGCGGAATACCGCCTGGTGAAGAAATGTGTGGCATTGGCCTCCAAGAATCGCAGGGGAATCTCATAGAATACAATAAAATATATAATACGGTGGATAGCGGCGTAGACTTTTGGTTGGAAACTGGTTCAACAATTCGTTATAACTATTTTGAAAGTAATAATGGTGGGTTCTATCCTAGTGGCACTGATCTTGTTTTTTATGGGAACATAGTAAAAGGAAAAGGTATGAGTGGAGCAAACAGCGGAGCTCTGCCGATAAAAATATTTAATAATACCTTTTATGTGACAACAGGATGGGGAATGAGGGCAGCAAGTGGAGGAACTGGCGATAATATGATTTTTAGAAATAATATAGTATATACCACCGGAGCCAATATCAGTCTTGTAAACTTTTCCGAGGGTGTAGATTCAGATTATAACTGTTATTTTTCAACTCAAGGTCCTGCAAAATATGTAGGTCCTAAATTTGTTTTTGGATTATGGCCTGACGACGTCAATTATTGGAGTTTCTCTGATTTCCAAACAGCAAGTGGAAAAGAAACGCATTCTGTCTATGGTGATCCAAAATTTACAGCAGATTTACAATTAGGTTCTGATTCAGCTTGTAAGGATATGGGGGCAAATCTTTCCAGTCTCATTAGCATTCCATACAAAGATTATGTCGGCGTAACCATACCTCAAGGATCAGCGCCAGATGCCGGAGCATATGAATTAGTTGTAACTGGTACTCCTCCTGTGATTCCTCCAGTTAGTGACACCACCTCTCCCACCATCTCCATCACTATACCAACCTCAGGAGCTACAGTCTCAGCTAATGCCACAGTTACTGCTTCAGCTTCAGACAATGTAGGAATAGCAGGAGTGCAATTCAAATTGGATGGAACTAATCTGGGAGAGGAAGATCTTACTTCTCCATATTCCATCACTTGGAATACCACTGCTTCAAACAATGGTGCTCATTCTTTAACAGCTGTGGCTAGAGATGCAGCCGGGAACAGTACCACAGCCACTGCTCTTTCAGTAACCGTTTCCAATACTGTTGCTACCACTGTTCCTCCTGCTGGAGGAGGTGGAGGAGGTGGAGGAAGTTCTACTGTCACTACCATCATTACCAATCCACTTACCAATGTCACCACTACTACTTTAACCAATACAACCACTGTTCCAGGTTGTGACAATAGGACAAGTGGTTTCAGCACCACTACCGGTCAAGCTTGTGCCGGGAACGTTACCACCACAACCACTACTGCTATTCCAGGTTGTGACAATAGAAATACCGGTTTTAGCATTACTACCGGTCAATCTTGCATAGGCAATACGGTTACAGCAAGTTCAGCTTCAATCTCAACCAATGCAACTGCCAGTGCAACTTCTTCTACCATTTATCCTTACAACTTCGGCACCTCTACCTTGAAGAATGGCAGCAAAGGTGAAGCAGTGAAAGAATTGCAAAGATTCCTGAATCAAGCCTTGAATCTTGGTTTAGTGGTTGATGGCAAATTAGGTCCTAAAACTGTTGCGGTGGTGAAGAAATGGCAGAAAGATAACGGTTTGGTAGCTGATGGCTTAGTGGGGAACAAGACGAAAGCGAAGATGAATGCGGTGGTACAGTAAATGGTATGGAGAAATAGTTTAATTTAAAAAACAATTAATTATAGTATTGGTTGTTCTGGTTCTGGTGTTGATTCAGTTAGTGCTTCTGATTCAATCGTTTCATCAGTTGGTTCAATCGGTGCCCCTGGTTCAATCGGTTCAGTTGGAGTTGTTGATTCAGTAGGCTCAATAGGTGCTGTCGGTTCAGTTGTTTCATCAGTTGGTTCAATCGGTGCCCCTGGTTCAATCGGTTCAGTTGGAGTTGTTGATTCAGTAGGCTCAATAGGTGCTGTCGGTTCAGTTGTTTCATCAGTTGGTTCAATCGGTGCCCCTGGTTCAATCGGTTCAGTTGGAGTTGTTGATTCAGTAGGCTCAATAGGTGCTGTCGGTTCAGTTGTTTCATCAGTTGGTTCAATCGGTGCCCCTGGTT
>Ga0265297_10003358_pt1 | contig 29208 bp, 25 predicted proteins | sample Munlanlwell13791_FD_192502 | JGI IMG/M metagenome (GOLD analysis project Ga0265297, IMG submission 192502) | Leachate microbial communities from a municipal landfill in Southern Ontario, Canada - Leachate well 137-91 | ecosystem: Engineered > Solid waste > Landfill > Unclassified | place...
TCACCAGGGGTTTTTTAGGATGTAAAACTTTATTTAAATTAACAATTTCTTGCTCCAATAATAACCCGGCGAAGCTCGGCAAAAATTTCTTAATGGCCGAAACGGAAGCGTCAGCGCGATGGCAAACCGCGAAAGCGTTATTAACATAAACATCAGCCAAACCGGCTAAATTCTTCGCCCACTTTAAATCATCCTGCTGTTCGCCTTTGTTAAACCGTAAGTTTTCCAGAAAAACTATTCCGCCCGGCTTCATCTTGGCAATAATCTTCTGGGCGGCCGAAAAATCTTTAGACTTGCTGACATCTAAAAATTTAATCGGTTTCTTGATAACTTTAGACAATAGATTGGCAATCGGCTTAGTGGACAAATCTTTAACGACTTTGCCTTTCGGACTGCCCAAATGAGTGGCAATGATTAATTTAGCGCCATGCTCCAACAAATAATCGATATCTTCCAATGATTGGCGGATTTTAAAATCCTCCAAGACCCGGCCTTTTTTAATCGGGACGTTAAAATCAACTCGCAAAAAAACTACCTGACCCTTTAAATCTTTTATTTGTCTAATAGTTTTAATCGCCATATAGATGCTATTTTAATTCGCCTAATTTAATATCGGCGCTTAAGACTGCGCCGCTCCGGAGAAATTTGACGGTTACCGTATCGCCCGGATGATAGGACTGAATGGTGATGCCTAAATCATGTTCGCTATTAATCTCAATATTATCAACGGAAATAATAATATCGCCGGCCTGAATACCGGCCTTTTCCGCCGGGCTGGATTTCACCACCGCTATCTTAGATTCGTCGGGCGTCACTACGGCGCCATTTTCTCCCGCAGAACCGGTGGCAGTCGAAGCTAAAACCAGGTTAGATAGACTAATATAATTAACTCCCAAAAATGGCGTGGTAAATTGTTTGGTTTTTAAAAAACTATACAAGGCCGAGTTCATATTGGCCACCGGCACCGCCTGCAAGTCATCATTGATTAAAGCGACTAAGTCGCCGCCCAGACCGAAGAGCCAAGAACCTTTGAAGCGAGCATCGATTGCTTCATCTAAAATTATAGTTTCGGTCAAGCGATCGCTGGATTTGAGCGCTTGATACTTCCTAGGCAAAGACACGATATAACTTAAAGCCGCATCGTTATTCCAATTAACCGCCAAAAGCATCTGACCGACTGATAAGTTTTCGGCCGCCAATAAATTTTTAACCAATAAATTATTGGCCGAAGCTAAATGAACCATTCCTAAATTTTGTTTTTTATATTCAACTATTTGATCCAAAGAATAAACTTTTTTGTCCTTGCCGATAGCCACATAATCAGCCAAGGGAAATTTAGCATTAACTTTAACGCCCTCCACTATAACCCAGCCGTCAGCGGTTAAAGCCAGACCGGTAAATTCCGGCTTGATCAAATCATAATAATGGCTCCGATTAAATTCTTGGCTGGCATCGGCGGTCTCCGGCAAACGCTTGAAAAAACCGATTAAACTGTCATTGGCGGCGTTGATGGTCTCTTGGACTTTCAAATCCTGATTAACGACCACCTTTTTGGGATCTTGAATCACCACATTGGAGCGCCCGTAAAGACCGCTGGACAGATTCAATTCGCCGCTGCTGGTAGTCACCCCGGACAAATCTTGCCACCAATAAAAACGGAGTAAGAGGTCGGCGCTGATTCCGCCGATTAAGCCCAAGAGCAAGGCCAGAAGGAGAACGTTAGAACCTAAATTGATAACTTTATTTTTCATATATTTTATTTTAGCGCCACTTAAGCGTCAAAAGAATCAAAAGCATAATAAACCCGGAAAAAACCAACAAAAATTGAAGATTTTTTTTATTCCAATTATGGCTCAGGTGCAGCCTGGTGAGATTCAAAAAAACATAATAAATTAAAGCCATAATCAGACCCAAAGAGTTATAATCAAACGGTAAAAAATAAACACTCCAAGCTAATTGCGCGATGATAAAAGCCGACAGGAATACAAAAATATAATTTTCCCGCCCCTTTAAATTATTAATCCACAAATATTGATAAGTGGTAAGTAGGGCCAGAATTATTAAAATCAAAATCAAAATCCAGTAGGACAAATTCAAAAATAATTGTAAACCATAAATAGCGGAGAGCAGAAAAAACCAAGATAGGAAACTGAAATTAGTCGACAAACCGGATAAATTATTGGGTAGCTCGGGATGATGGATGGAATTATAAATATTTTTAAAATAAGAAAAATTGAAACCGATAATTAAAATGAAAAGGGCTTGAATAAAAAATTTATTTAACCAAATATCTTGCGGGATTAGAATCACATAAGCCACGATACTGTTTAAAACTAGGAATGGCAGAATCCATAGATTCCAGAGACGTCGACCTAAATTGGCCTGGCGCAACAAGAGGTAAATGGCCAAGGCTAAGACCACATTAAGCGCCAATAAAACAATATAAAAAAACTGAGGCCAAAATATAAAGGTTTCCAGCAAAAGCCATAAAGATAAATTAGCTAAAACGATAATTCGCCCTGGTTTCATATAATCTTAATTGATGACTTTAAAATCGGTATTGCTTCCCTTCTCCAGCTTAATACTCTTGATCTCCTTTAAATCACTCAGAGCATTAACCTTCAGATAATTATTAGAAAGTGTATACAAATTATTCTCAATATACAAGCTCCGCTTAACGGAATTATCGTAATAATTAATACCGTCAAAATAATCGGCCACGGCCGCCTGACCGCTGACGGAATGATCAATTTTCCCGGTATAATTAATTTTCTTGTCCTTCAGACTAAAAACCATCGCCCCGGAGAAATCGATTTCTCCCCATTGATTTAAGCCCGACGACTTCCGCAGCGATACCGGCAAAACCAATAAATCTCTGTCCTTAGAAAATAAGAAGGCTTTATGATCATAAAGAGCCACCGAATCGCTGCCCATATCGCCCATTAAATATTTATCCAATTCTTTGGGGGCGGCGACGTCCGAAACATCAAACAAAGAAATCTTTAGGCCCTGGGCAATAGTGCTGCCAGATTCATTAGTGGCGGTATCTTTACCGAAACCGATTAAAGTATTTTCATCATACGGATGCAGATAAGTGGAAAATCCCGGGACTTTTAATTGACCCAGAACTTTGGGGTTTTTGGGATCGCTTAAATCAAGCGCGAATAGCGGATCAATTTGTTTGAAGGTTACCAGATAAGCTCGATTGCCCATAAAACGAACGGAATAAATCTGTTCACCGGGGGCCAGGTCTTCCAATGATCCGACCGTTTTCATGTCGGCGTCTAAAACATAGAGGTTGCTATAAGATGGCTTTTGCCCGCCCTCAAAACGACTCCAAGTGGTATTGCGCGTCGTGGCGATGCGAAAATAATCATTATTCTCGTCCAAGGCGAATTGATTCAAGACCGAACCGGTCACTTCTCCGGTCGATTTGTATTGCAAGCTGCTGCCCGAAATCGCAATCTTATGAATAATAGTTTTTTCCAGTTCTTTGGATAAATCGGTATATTTCTGCTTCATCTTGGCTGCCAGTTCTTTTTCGTAGGCCGCTTGTTCGGCGGGAGTCAAAGAAGCCAGATATCTTTCCAACACCTGTTGAACTTTGGCCTTCTTTTCGTTGGGACTCAAAATATCATCGGCCACCTCTTCAATTTTAGCGATTCTCGTCCGTTCTCCGTCGCTTAAACGAGTCAATAATAATTCCCGGCTGACCTGCATCTCTAAATCATATTCGCTGATATATTTGGTGTAAGTGATATAGAGATTTTTGGGCGAGACATACATGTTTTGCGCCCCGGACAAAAGATAGACATCGCCGCCGATTTTTTCTGAATTATTCTTGATATTAATCGCTGCGATAGTGGTAAAATTATAAGAATCATAAGGAATATCAAAATAATAGATATTGGGGCTGAAACATTTGACATTAACTCCGCCGCACTTTTCCGATAAAACAACGCCAGAATCCAAAACTCGAGGCACCACCGGTTCCGCCCCAATAAAATAATTATAATTATTAGTGACAAAATAAACATAATCGCCGATCATTCGCGAATTAAAATAACTGCCTTCAAAATTTAAATCACGCACTTGCTTCGGATTCTGCTTGTCGGAAATGTCAAAAACCTTAAAAAAAGTATATTGATTTTGGCGTCTGAAACTTTGATAAACATCCATGGTATAGATCTGATCGTCATAACCGAAGACCGCCAAACTATCCCCGCTGATATAAAGGTCGGTGGGGCGAGATTTAAATTCAATTTTAGAAACAATCTCTGAAGCTTCGCCGGGATAAGCCTTAATAATAAATAAATTATTATAAGCCACCGCATAAATATAATTACCGTCAGTCTTAATAATATCAGCCTCATCAACTCCCGCCACCTGGACATTGGTTTTAGAAAAATCATTGCCGGCACTAGGCGAACTGACCGCCGCCGAACCTTCCTCGGTTGAACCCGGAACGGCCCCGGCCTGATTTGTTCCCGGCGCCAGAGGACGAGCCATATCAACCGCCACGGCCGAACCCTTCATAGTCGAATAACTGGAAATATCGGCTGACTGACTGGCTAAAAACTTTTTGACCTCATCATAGCTTCCGAATTTCTTGATCTGACCGGTACCGGCGATTTTAGCCAATAAATTCTCATCTTTGCCGACCGTCACATCAATTTTATCTTGGCTAAGATCCAATTTATTTTTCTTGTCCTGTTCAATTTTCAGATAAATGGCCGAGATGGCAATAGCCAGAATTAAAATAAATAAAAAAATATTTTTGATTTTTCTAAAACCCTCCATAATTTTAAAAATTAATAATTAATTCCCCTCTATTATATCACAAAATGGGTAGAGCGCCAAAAGAAAACAATAATAACAACCATTGACAATCTTAATCAAAAATGGTAGGTTATTAACGCCCCAAAAGCTCATTAATAACCACCTCAAAATCCAAACCGAATGAAAAATAACAAAATTTTTATCATCGAGGACAACATTAGTATTCAAGAATTGTTTGAAATAATGCTGGCGCCTTATGGTCAAATTATTCAAGCCTTCACGCTGGCAGAGGCCGAAGCTAAATTTGCCGGCGAAAAAAATATCACTCATATTTTGGTTGATGCCAACCTAAACCAGCGGCGCCCGGATGGAAAACCGGAGACCACCGATCTGGTGATTAAAATGCGTGAAACTTTTACCGGACCGATGATTGCCATTTCCAGCGACGAGGCTCATAATAAATTCTTAAAAACGCAGGGCTGCAGCCACGCGGTTTATAAGAGTGATTCTCTGAAATTCGTTATCAATCTATTGGAACAAGAATCTTAAAAGAAAAAGGAAGCAACCAATGCCTCCTTTTTATTATTCAAAATTATAATTTAATTTTTCTTGGCAAATTCGCAGCCGCAATAGTTTTGCCGATAAATTCCCAACTCCTTAGCCAGTTCCAGTGATTTTTTAGAGCCATTGTCATCCTTAAAATCTTTAGCTAAAAATCTAACTCCCAACTTTTTTCCGATTTCCGCCCCCAAAGCTAAAATCAGTTGGCTGTCTTTATAAGGACTGGTGGTCAAGGAAGTGGTAAAATAATCAAAATTTCCGGTTTTGGCGAATTCCGCCGTTTTGGCCAAGCGTTCTCGAAAACAAATTACGCAGCGATTGCCGCCTTCCGGGTCTTGGGCGCATCCGACAATTTTCTGCCACCACGGTTCGCGATTATAAGGCTCAACAATTAAAGGTAGATCAAACTTATCGGCGATAATTTTAACCGCTTCCAACCTTTTAGCCCATTCTTCCCGGGTATTAATATTTGGATTATAGAAAAATAGAGTGACATCATAATCCCGAGCCAGCACTTGCGAAGCGACATAGGCCGCGCAAGGAGCACAACAAGTATGAACCAATAATTTAATCTTATTCTTTTTCTTATCCCAGAAACTGAAGCCGATGATTAAAAATATCATGGCTATGAATAAAAACAATAAAGTTAATAATTTTCCCTTGCTTTGTAAAAACAGGCCGCTCAAACCAAAAGTGGCCGCTAAAATATAAAACACCAACACGGTCTGTTTCTGACTTAAACCGGAATCCAATAAACGATGATGAAGATGCTTTCTGTCCGCAAACTTAAATGGATTTTTTCCTCGGATTGTTCTTCGGATAATGGTCCATAAAACATCCAGGATCGGAACGCCCATGATCAACAGGGCGATAGCAATTTTTCCGCCGGAAATAATCGCCAAAACTCCCAAAATATAACCCAGAAATAAAGAACCGCCTTCCCCTAAAAATATCTTGGCCGGATTGAAATTAAAAATCCAAAAACCGAGAATACTGCCGGCTAAAATAACCGCCGCCAAAGCAATGTCCGGTTGATAATACTGCGTCGTTAGAGTAAATAAGAAAATCACTAAACTGCCAATGGCCGAGACTCCGGAAACCAAACCATCGACTCCGTCCAAAAGTTTCGTGGTATACATCATGCCCAACAGCCAAATTCCTATCAATAAAGCTGAGACTAAAGCGGGAAGATAGATAAATCCGCCATTAGGATTAGTAATTTTATCAATTTCCACGCCACCCAGTACCACGCAGAGGACCGCTAAAATTGGGAAAATTATCTGATAGCCGGGCTTAAAATTGTACTTATCATCGCCCAAACCGCCAATCATTAAGACTAGGCCCCCTAAAAATACTCCGATCCAATGATGATATTCCAAATCACCGGCGGTTAATCGGCCCAAAAAACTAAAAATAACAATAGAAAAGCTCAGCCAAATTGCCACCCCGCCCAAAAGCGGCGTGGGAATAGCATGAATTTTCCGATTATTATCCGGTAAATCCACAATATTCCATTTTAAAGCCAGTTTTCTGATGATAAGAGTCAAGCCTAAAGACAAAACAAAGGCGATTAAGGCCGGGAAGAGATATTCCATAATTTTATTCATTCATTGACAGTATACCTGATTCTTGCTAAACTATTCAAGTACATTTTTAAAAATCAATATTAACCTTTAAACCAAGAAAGAATGAAAATTAACGGAGCTCCCCCTGATCAGCGCCTACATGAATGGGCAAAAGACAAAAGGCCAGATGAATTACTGCGGATCGATTGGCTGAATAAAGCCATCGAAAAAACACCAGCCGAGGAACTGGCCGGCCACAATCCGGCTATCAACATCATTTTATCCTTGATTGTAGAAACCCGAAAAGGCGCGATCATCCCCCAGGAAAAAGATGAACAATTGGCAATCCTCAATCGTCAATTAGCGAAAGAAAAACTTTTTGCGCTAATTGATAAAAGCCGAAACAATCATCTTTCCAACTGAAAGCTCAAATTAAAAAAAGAGGAAGCAATAGCTTCCTCTTTTTTTATTTTATCTAAAATATTTACCAACCAATTATAACTCTCTTCCCTTTTCCACTTGGACATTGCCCTGTTCATCAATCACCACAATATCCCGGCGTCTAATGGCGTGAGCCAAAAATAAATTGGCGATTTGATTCTCCGTCTTGTCCTGCAACAAGCGGCGGAGCGGCCGAGCGCCGAATTTAGGATCATAACCCTGCCGCGCCAACTCCCTGACGCCTTCCTCACTGGCAATCAGATCAATGCCCTTAACTTCCAAATTCTTTTTGATCTTGGCCAGCATCAATTTAGCCACGGCCACCACATTATCAAAGCTGAGCGGCTTAAAGACAATCACGCCGTCAAAACGATTAATCAGCTCTGGCCGCATCACTTTATTTAATTGATTATCAATCAATTCTTGTTTAATGATATTCAAATCAACGCCTTTGTTCACGGCATCTTCAATATATAGAGCGCCGGCGTTGGAAGTGGCCACGATAATTGAATTGGTAAAATTAATCGTTCGGCCCTGGCCGTCAGTCAAACGACCGTCATCCATCATTTGCAAAAATAAATTTAAAACATCGGGGTGAGCTTTTTCAATTTCATCCAAAAGTATCAAAGAGAAAGGTTTTTTCCTAACCGCTTCCGTCAAATATCCCAAAGCCCCGGAAGTCGCGTCCCCAATCATCTTTTTGACACTATCCGCCAATTGATATTCACTCATATCCAGGCGAATCATATAATTTTCATTCCCGAAGTAAACCTCGGCCACCGTCTTGGCCAACTCCGTTTTACCCACACCGGTCGGACCTAAAAACAAGAAGCTGGCAATCGGTCTCTTGCTTTCTCTGAGCTCGGCCCGAGCCCGACGCAAGCTGCCGGAAATGGCCACGACCGCTTCTTCTTGGCCGATCATCCGAGCATGGATATTGGCCTCCAATGATAATAATTTTTGCGTTTCGCTCTCGCCGATTTTGGCCACCGGAATTCCGGTCTGTTCGGAAATAACAGCCGCAATATCTTCGCGGCCGCAAAATCCCTGCCCCTTACCGAACTTAGATACTTTGACGGCGGTCAGTTGCATAACATTAATAGCTTTCTCCGGCAGAAACTTGTCATTAATATAGCGCGCCGATAAATCAACGGCTTGCTCAATCGCCTGATAATTAATATAGACCTTGTATTTGCTTTCAAACCATCCCGCTTTGCTTTCCAAAATTTGAATCGCCTGATCAGGCCCGGGCTCGCTCACGCCAACCGTCGTCATCACCTCGCCTAAAGATTTGCTTTCAATATATTTGGCATAATTACCGCTCTCGACGCAGGCCAAGCAAAAAATATTCTGCCGACTCAGCGCGTCCGACAAAACCTCGGATAATTCCAGACTGCCGGCGCCGCCGGAAGAAATCCCGACAATCATCTCAATATTATCAATAAATAAAACGACATTTTTGGAGCGCATGGCCTCGTTAATGACATTCAACAATCTCTCCTGCGCCTCAGCCGGAGAAGTGCCGCCGATTAAACGAGAAATATCCAGCTCTACCAAACGCTTGTCTTTCAAAAAAACCGGGACCTCTTCTTTGACCATCAGTTGAGCCAAGCCTTCAATAATACTCCGCTTCCCGACACCGATTGGTCCGACCAACAATACCCCGGAGTGGCCGCTTTCCATGGCGTCAAAAATAGCCTTGGTTTCTTTTTCTCGGGCCACGCAAATTTCCAAATAACCATATTTGGCCATCAAAGTTAAATCATGGGAAAAATAATCCAAAGTCGGAGTGGCCACGGCGGTGTAAGCCCGATTCATGCCGCTGCCCGGTTTAAGCCGCGCCATTTTCCGATAAATGCGATAATTAGCTCTCATTTGTTCATTGACCCGAAACCATTTAATGGCGTTAATGATTTTATTGGCGGTAATTTCCTGATCATACAAGATTTCTTGAAGCATCTCATCCTGATTGTAGGCGCTAAAGAATAAATCCAAAGGATCAACGCTCGCTCGACCGTCAGTCCAGGCCTCGCCGTAAGCTTTAATTAAAACTGCTTGAGCGACCTCTGAAAAGCCGACTGATTTATTGGCGCTCTGATTATCGGCTAAATGATTTTTTAACTTATCCACTAAAATTCTAAGATCGACATTCAAACGAATCAAAAGATTCTTGACTTGCCGGTCGGTTAATACCGCCCGGAAAATATGACGCGGAGTAAGTTCCGGCTGTTTTAATTTTGCGGCTAAAAGATAAGCGTCCTCCACCAAGTGCCAAGAGAAATCGGATAAACCCGAGGCGGCGTTAATTTTCGGCTGATGAGTCCGGCGATTAATTTTTAACCTATGCGCCTTATTTTCGCTCCAGCGATAATATAAAAACATGTCAAAAATAATGGAGACAAAAAACAGCAATAACCAAACACTGGGTTCTTTATAAAAAGATAAAAAATAATTAAGAGGCGACAGCAAAATCTGATCTCGCTGTAAATAAATAAAATAGCCCAAGCTAATTAAGCCGCCCAAAGCCATCAGGGCCGAAATTAAGTTAACCGCCACATCAAACTTGGCCTTCAATCTTTTGAGGGCAATGGAAGAGCGGCTTAAATTCAAACCCCAAAATAAAAGGGGCGGCTGATTATTCATATCTTAAAGCAATTGATAAAATATGGCTCCCACGACCAGCGGCGGCAGGGCCAACCAAAAAATAATCCAAATCAAAGACAACAACAACCAAAAAAGCATTATTAATCCCCGCGCTATAATTTGAACCAGGCGAATAAAAAAACTAACGGCCTTGCCCGTAAAATCTCGCTGGCCATACATCGGAGTAAAAATATTCTTAACCCAGACCGATAATCCCAAACCAATCTGTTTCTCACGCAACCAATTTCCTGCTTGAAGCAATGCTCGCCACAAGCCGACGCTATACCACCATAGCGGGAAATACAAAAAATCCCGCAAAATCTGCAGTAAAATTTTAGGAAGGTAAATTAGAAAATGGATGCTATTCATAAATAGTTAGACAAAGACGTTAAAGTACGCTAGAATATATTAATAATAGCATAAAGTTAAACAAAAACCAAAGCTATTGACAAAATAAATAAAAAATGATACACTCCTATCATCTTAAAAACTAAACCAAAAGAGCTAAATACCGGTAAAAGGCTATTTAGTTCTTAATAAATAATATGGGCTTTGGAAATGAAAACGAAAAGCAAGAAGCGCCAAAAAGTAAAATAGATATCATAAATATGAAAATGAAGAGAGCGGATGAAATCCAAATCGAAATCGACAACCTTTTGGACAGAATGCCAGAGGGAGAGTTGAAACAGGAACTTCAAAGTAAAAAGAAGGAACTGTCGGAGGAACTCCATACATTGTGGGCCGAGGTTACAGAACTTATCTCCAAAGAAGATGAGAGCGACATCAAGAAACCTGAATAATACCAATATAGGGTCCAGAAAGCGGAATACTACTATTCCGCTTTTTCTTTTGTCTTGACACCCCTTGCCATATATACTATATTACTATTAGCACTCCAAAGCTTAGAGTGCTAATATAAATCATTAATTATGCTAAATATGTTTAATAAATTTACCAATAAATCACAGGAGGCGATTATCAACTCCCAAATTATCGCTCAAGAATCCGGGCAACGATATATTGAAGCTCTTCATCTGCTCTTGGCTCTGCTCCAACAGAACGAAAGCCTCATTAAACCCATCTTGGAGAAAATGGGCACCGACCCCGACATCTTAGAAGATTTCACCATTAGGGAAATTGATAAACTGCCCAAGGTCAGAACTTCTCCGGCAAGCGGTCCGGTTCAAGCCGTCCAAGGCACAAGCGATGTCGCCATGGTATTGGAGCGTTCCAAAAAAGAAGCCGACGGCATGGGCGATGAATATATCTCCACCGAGCATATTCTTTTGGCTCTCATCGGCTCCGCCACCGTGGCTCAAAAAATCCTTTTAAATTTTAAATTGGACTATCAAAAAGTTTTAGAAGTTCTCAAGGACCTCCGCGGAAACACTCCCATTACCGATCCCGATCCGGACACTAAGTTCAAAGTATTGGAAAAATATACCACCAACCTGACCGACAAAGCGAAAGAAGAAAAACTGGATCCGGTCATCGGTCGCGATATGGAAATTCGCCGCATCATGCAAGTGCTCCTGCGCCGCACCAAGAATAACCCGGTCCTCATCGGCGAGGCCGGTACCGGCAAAACGGCCATCGTCGAAGGTCTGGCTCAGAGAATTGTGGCCGGTGACGTCCCGGAAATGTTAAAGAACAAAGAAATTGTCTCGCTGGATTTGGGAGCTCTAGTCGCCGGCGCTAAGTTTCGCGGCGAATTTGAAGAACGCTTGAAGGCGGTACTCAAAGAAATAAAATCTCATGGCGACAAAATTATTCTTTTCATTGATGAACTTCACACTTTGGTCGGAGCCGGCGCTTCCGAAGGCTCCATGGACGCCTCCAATATGTTAAAGCCGGTCCTGGCTCGCGGTGAACTGCGGACCATTGGCGCCACCACCACCAAGGAATATCAAAAATATATTGAAAGAGACCAGGCCCTGGAAAGACGTTTTCAACCGATTTACGTAGCCGAACCAAGCATTGAAGACACCGTCGCTATTTTGCGGGGCATCAAAGAAAAATATGAAGTCCATCATGGCGTCCGGATAACCGACAATGCTCTGGTGGCCGCCGCTCAACTTTCCACGCGCTATATCAGCGATCGTTTCTTACCCGATAAGGCCGTGGACTTAATTGATGAAGCCACTTCCTCGCTTCGGATGGAAATTGATTCTATGCCGGAGGAACTGGATAATTTAAAACGAGAAATCAAGCGATTGGAAATCGTGAAAGCCGGACTGGCCTCCAATAAAGAAAATCTTAAAGACAATGCCGGAAAAATTAAAACTATCAATAAGCAATTAAGCGAATTAAAAGAGAGGGCTAATCAATTGGAACTCCATTGGCAGAATGAAAAAAACATCATCTCACAAATCCGCGACAATAAAAAGAAAATTGACGAACTCAAGGCCAGCGCCGAAATCATCCAGCGGCGAGGCGATGATTTAACCAAAGTCGCTCAGATTAAATATGATCTCATCCCTAAATTAGAAAAGGAAATCAGCGAACGGGAGTTAGAATTAACTAAAATCCAAAAGAAGGGGCAAAGAATCCTGAAGGAAGAAGTGGACGAGGAAGATATCGCTCGCGTTGTTTCGCGCTGGACCGGCATTCCCGTCCAGAAAATGTTAGAAAGCGAAATTAAAAAATTGGCTCACGCCGAAGATGAATTGAAACAAGTGGTGGTCGGTCAAGACGAAGCCATTCACGCCGTCGCCAACGCTTTAAGACGCAGCCGGGCCGGTATTAATGAAGAAAAGAAACCAATCGGTTCCTTCCTCTTCATCGGTCCCACCGGTGTCGGCAAAACTGAACTGGCCAAGGCTCTGGCGAAGTTCATGTTTAACGATGAAAACGCTTTAGTCAGATTGGATATGAGCGAATTTATGGAAAAACACAGCGTCGCCAAATTAATCGGCTCGCCCCCCGGCTATGTCGGCCATGATGAAGGCGGCCAATTAACCGAAAAAATTCGCCGGCGGCCGTATAGCGTCGTCCTCTTTGATGAAATTGAAAAAGCTCATCCCGAAACTTTCAATATGCTGCTGCAAATATTAGATGACGGCCGGCTGACCGACTCCAAGGGGCGAACAGTCAATTTCAAAAATACCATTATCATCATGACCTCCAACTTAGGCAATGAAATTATCAAGCAATACTCCATCGGCTTTAATGATTCCACCGATGAAATGTCCGCCAATAAAATTCACAACGATGAAATGCGCCAGAAGATTGATAAAATCTTGCGAGAATATTTCAAATTGGAATTCCTAAATCGTATTGACGAGACCGTCTTGTTCAAGAGTCTCAGCCCGGAAGCTTTGATTAATATTGTCGACCTGGAACTGCAAAAAGTCGAGACCAGATTGCTAAACCGGAATATTACCGTCAAGATCGGCCAGAAAGTAAAAAAGATGTTGGCCGCCAAAGGCTATGATTTAACTTTTGGCGCCCGACCCTTAAAAAGAATTATCCAGAATATGATTTTAGACGAATTGGCCTTGAATATCATGGAAGGAAAAATTAATGATGGCGATAAAGTTACCATTGACTTGGGAATCAAGAATGAAGTGGTCATGACCGTTAAATAATCGCTTTTATCCGGAAAAGCGCGCCTAATTAAAAATAGCGCGCTTTTCTTTTCCCAAAATCAGAAAAATATATTATAATGTAAGAATAAAAAACAATTAATCAAATACCATGAACAAAATCACTAAAATTGGCTTAATATCAGCTTTAATCTTTATTGGCGCCCCAATCGGCCTCTGGGCCCAGACCGATATTGATCCCGAATTCAATCCGGGGAAGATTATCAGCGATGCCGAAATTTTGAATACCAGTAGCCTGACTTTGACCGAGATTCAGAATTTTCTGGTCAAACAAGGCAGTTTCTTGGCCAGTTATTCCACCTATAATTCCCACAGCACACCTGACAAAACAGCGGCGGAAATTATCTATGAAGCGGCCACGGCCAACTATGATTGCGATGGTGTGGAATTGAGCGACTTGCCGACCGAGGAAGAAAAAAAATTAAAATGCCTCCATATCAATACTGTTAATCCTAAGTTTCTTCTGGTACTTTTGCAAAAAGAGCAAAGCCTGATAGAAGACAGCTCGCCCGAACAAAGCCAATTAGACTGGGCGACGGGCTATGGCTGTCCGGATAATTGGGCTTGTAATCCCTACTACAAAGGCTTTGGCAAGCAAGTTAACAGCGCTTCGCTCCAATTCAGATACTACATGGATCATCCCGATAGTTATAAATACAAAGCAGGAAATACCTATACCTTTACCAACCCTTACGGCGTGGTGACCAACGAACCGATGAATGTTACGATTGAAAATGCCGCCACGGCCGGATTGTATAATTATACGCCCCATGTCTTCAACGGTAATTATAATTTTTTTAAACTTTGGAAAAAATATTTTCCCAACAACCCATTAATTTATCCCGACGGTTCTCTTCTAAGAATTGACGGCGAGGTGGGTGTCTGGTTGATTGAGGGCGGACTGAAAAGACCATTCTTGAGCCACGGCGCTCTGACCTCCCGGTTTGATGAAAAGAAAATTATCACCGTCGCCCAGAGCGTTATGGACAATTATACCAAAGGTGAAGCCATTAAATTCCCAAATTATTCCATTATCAGAACTCCCGACAAAAAAAGATATTTGCTGGTAGACAATAGCAAAAGATTAATAGTGGACGAAAAAGCTTTCAAAAATATCGGCTTTAATCCCGACGAAATTATCGATGCCCCGGCTAGCGACTTAACCGGGTATAATGACGGCCAAAATTTAACCGCCACTTCCACCAATATCACCGGCACCTTGATGCAGAGCGCTAAAAATGGCGGAGTCTATTTCGTCCAAGACGGCACTAAAGCTCCGCTCGTTGATAAGATTTTTTTGAGCACTAAATTTAAAGGCAAAAAAATAATTAAAGCCAGCGAAACCACTTTGGCCAAGTATACCAAGATAGCGCCGGTTCTTTTCGGCGGCGGCGAGCTTCTGAAATCACCGGCCTCCCCGGCGGTGTATTTGATCGACAATGGACAAAAAAGACCTTTTATCTCCGGAGAAGCTTTTGAAACTTTGGGTTATAATTGGAATAATGTCATCACCGTCTCCCCGCAATTATTGTCCCTCTACCCTCTCGGCCCAGTCATGAATTTACCGCCAACCATTTAATAATATGTTGAGCTCATCATACATCACTCCTCATTCCCCCGTTTTAATCCCGGCCATCGGCAAGATTAATAATTTAATCTTGGACAAGACCACCGAGTCATACCAAAAGATTGCCGAGCAGCTAATCGCCGAAAAAGTGGAATCAATTATTATCATCTCACCTCATTTAAATTCTCCGGAAAACGGCTGGTTAATAAATAGCGCGCCGGAATTTCAAATCGGCTTTGCCGACTTCGGCGATTTCGCCACGCGCGGTCAAGTCGGCGGGGATATGGTGCTCGCGCATGAATTGAAAGAATCTTTAAAAAATAGTTTTACCATCCAACTCAGCAGTGATCCGCAACTGGATTATGGCTCGGCCATACCCCTCCAACTTTTATCTCCGGCGCTCAAAAATGTTAAAATAATCAGCCTGTCGCACGCTAATTCCGATCGCCAAAGTCATTTTGCTTTGGGCCAAGCTCTAAAAAATATTATTATCAGTCAAGACAAAAAAATAGCCGTAATCGCCTCAGCCGACCTGTCTCATCGCCTAAAACGCAGTTCGCCCGGAGGCTATAGCGCCAAGGGGGCCAAATTCGATAATAAACTGATAGAATATTTGAACCAGCCCGAGAGTGCCGGAGAAAACATTTTGCAAATGGATGAAAAATTAATTAAAGACGCCATGGAATGCGGTCTAAAATCAATCTGTATCCTGCTGGGAGTTTTAGACGGCCTGGAATATGAGCCCAAGGTCCTCTCCTACCAAAGTGAAATAGGCATCGGCTATTTGACTATGGCCATGAATATTATAAAATAAAACTATGGAAAATTTGGCTGATATTTTAAAGCGCAAGGCCGCCATTAAACCGCCGGCTTATCAGTGGCAAGATTTAGCTTTGCGAATCATCAAAGAACTCTCCATCCCCGACTTCAAACGTTCCGCCGTCTTTAAAATCTGTCGCGATCAACATAAAAATACTATTGAGAAGGCCATGAACGAGACTAAAGAACTTTGCCAAACCGGTTCCAAATGGCAATATTTTTTTAAAGTCATGGCCAGTCTGGAAGAACTCCAGAAAAAAACTAAAGCAGCTGAAGCAAAATAATCTATGGCTAAAATTCTACCTATCCTTAACCACCCCCATCCCCTCCTCCGGAAAAAATCCCGACCGCTGACCGGGGAGGAAATAAACAGCTCTAAAATTCAGAGCCTGATTTCTAATTTGGCCAAAACCATGATAACCAAAGACGGCGCCGGGCTGGCCGCGCCTCAAGTCGGCGAAAACGTCCGATTGCTGGCCCTGCGCGATGAAGAGAAAGTAATAATCATGATCAATCCGCAGATTACCAAGAAGTCCTGGGCCAAAGGCGTCGACGAAGAGGGCTGTCTGTCCGTTTTAGACCAGAACGGAAATATTATTTTTGGCAATGTGGAGCGTCATAAAAAAATTCAATGCCTATATTTAAATGCTAAAGGCAAAAAACAAAAAATTTCTGCCGAAAATATTTTAGCGCGCATCATCCAGCATGAAACCGATCACTTAGACGGCATCTTATTCATTGATAAGCTATATCATGGAAAATAAACCGATTAGAACCATTTTTATGGGCACCCCCGAGTTCGGGGCCCGAGCCTTGGAAGCGCTTTTAAACAGCGACTTTTTTGATATTACCGCCGTGGTCACCCAACCCGACAAAAAAGTGGGACGAGGCCTGGAACTGGCCACTTCCGCCATTAAAAAAGTGGCCCAGAAATATCAATTGAAAATCTATCAGCCGGAAAAAATTCGCCATGAAGTAACTTTAATCAGAGAATTAAAACCGGACCTGATCGTCGTCGCCGCCTATGGTCAAATTATTCCCGTCTCCATCCTAGATATTCCCAGATATGGCTGCATCAACGTTCATGGTTCCCTGCTTCCTAAATATCGTGGCGCCGCTTGTCTGCCAGCGCCAATTTTACACGGTGAAAAATATAGCGGCGTGACCATTATGAAAATGGATGAAAATTTAGATACCGGACCGATTTTAGCCAAGAAGAAAGTAAAGTTAACTAAGGATGAAACCGCCTCCTCTCTTCATGACAAATTAGCCGAACTGGGAGCAAAACTATTGATCAAAACTTTAAAGAAATACATTAAGGGCAGATTAAAACCGAAGAAGCAAAATTCCCGCTATGCCAGTTATGTTAAAATGCTCAAAAAAGAAGACGGCCATATCAATTGGCATCAGAGCGCCGAGGAAATTGAGAGATTAATCCGGGCTTTCGATCCCTGGCCCGGAACCTATGGTTATTTGACCGATACCGGCTTGAAAATTAACCAGGTTTTATTTAAACTGTGGGCAGTCCGGCCCCAACCGCTTAAAATCAATAAATACAAAATCGGCCAGTTATTCATATACGAAAATGCTTTGGCGGTTCAATGTGGACAAAATGCCTTGGTTATTATAAAATTACAGCTTGAAGGCCGCAAAGTCATGGAAGTGGATTCGTTCCTGCGCGGCAATCAGAATGTTATCGGTAATGTTTTAAAATAAATCTTGGCCTCTTCGTCTAACGGTTAGGACGCCTGGTTCTCAACCAGGCAACAGGAGTTCGACTCTCCTAGAGGCTACATCAGAAAGAGAGCCGGCATATGCCGGCTCTCTTTTGGTTTATAATACATGAGCTTATATTTTTTCACCCAAATCCCAAAGCAAATTGAAATAATTTAAATAACCGCCCACTAATTTCTCATTTTTAATCTCAATAATTGCCGGCGGTTCACCAAAGGTTTGTAAAATAATTGTATCTTCCCAAATATTAAAATTTGAAGGAGTCGAATATTCCTTAGAAATTAAGCTAATTTGAAGTTGTCCTCCTAAATGTTTTTGTACATCTCTCTCAAAATCTTCTACCTTATAACTCACCCATTTCCATATAATATTTTTTTCTTTCAATAATCTTTCAAATTCGGGATAAGCGTTCCCCATACATTTAAACCATCTATCACCGACAGCCCCCACTACATAGCCAACGCAATTATTTTTAACCATTTTCAAAAGACCAATGTGGTAAGCCTGAAAATCATCATACCCCTCATAAACATTAATTTCTTGTTTTTTTTCTACAGCTCCACTTAAAAATAATTTAGTTCTCTCTTTTGTTGGTTTTTCAAAAATTATTTCTGGCTTTCCTTGCTCAACTATTTCACCTTTATCCAAAAATATAATTCTATCTGAAATCTCTCTAGCAAATCTCATATGATGAGTCACAACTATCATTGTGGTTCCATCCCTGGCCAAACGTTTAATAATTTTCAAAACCCCAATAGCTAATTCGGGGTCGAGGGCGGCCGTGATCTCATCTAACAAAATAATCTCCGGCTTCATCGCTAAAGTTCTAGCGATGGCCACTCTTTGTCTTTGCCCGCCGGACAAAACACCGGGAAATTCATTAATTTTATTAAGTAAATCCACTTTACCCAACCATATTTTTGCCTCTTTAATTGCCTGATCTTTGGGCATTTTTTTAACCAATATTAAGGCCTCTGTTAAGTTTTCTAATACTGTCTTATGTGACCACAAATTAAATTCTTGAAAAACTACTCCGATTTTTTCTCGCAATTTATTTTTTTCCGATTCCTTGATTAACTGGTCAACTTTAAATTTATCATCAATAATAATTTTGCCCTCTTGAAAGGGCTCTAATAAAGCGATACAACGCAAAAGAGTTGTTTTGCCAACTCCACTCGGCCCAATAATGCTAATTATTTCCCCTTTATTTATCTCAAAATTAATTTTGTTCAAAACCATTTTTGAACCAAAATTCTTGGATAAATTTTCTAACTTAATTAATGACATATTTTTTCTTTTCAAATTTTCTCAAAATAAAAGTAAGCGGGATAATAATTATCAGATAAACTATCGCAATTACAGTATAAACTTCTAGCGGTCTAAAATTAACACTGATTAAATTTTGCCCCGAATGTAATAATTCATCAACGGCAATAATAGAAGCTAATGATGTTAATTTTATAGTTTCTACATAACGACCAGACAGGGGTGGAATAATTAATTTTGTCGCTTGAGGAATAATAATTCTTTTAATAGTTTGGAACTTTGACAACCCTAAAGCTACAGAAGATTCGGTTTGCCCTTTTGGGATTGATTGAATTCCTGCTCGAAAAATTTCAGCCACAAATCCCGACAAATTTAAAGAAAGACCGATAATAGCTGTTGGCACGGCAGAAATTGTAATACCGGTAAAAATTGGCAAAGCATAAAATAGCCAAACCAAAAGAACTAAGAGCGGTAAACCAGTAAATATTTCAATAAAAATAATTGCCGGATATCTTAAAAGTGAATTTTTTGAAAGCTTACATAGAGCGAGCAAAACCCCTAAAATAGTGCCAAAAATAAGCGAGAAAAAAGTAAGTTCTAGGGTCATCAAGGCTCCATGAAAAATGGCCAGTCTATAATCGAAGATAGTGCTAAAATTCCAAGTATAACTCATATATTCATTATATAATACTCTCGGGATAAATAAAACGCCTACTAATAAACAGGCGTTTTATTCTTTAAACTTATTTTATTGACCTAAAAATTGATAATCTTTTTTCTCAGTATACCAAGTTGAACTATATTTTTTGGCTAAAGCATTTAAATCTCCAGTGGCCTCTAAATAATTAATTGAATTGGTCAAAAAATTATATAATTGCTGATCATTATTGCGGGTCACCCATGATATGGGAGTAACTGAATAAGGTTGAGAAAATAATTTTTTAACTTCAGGGTGAGTCTTGGCATAACTTCCAACCACATCATCCATAATAAGGCCAGCGTCGGCTTGACCAGAAGTTACGGCGACCAAGGGGGCGGTATTATCAGAATTTGCGTCTAAAACCAATAATTGAGCCTTGGGTAAATATTTTTTAGCATAAATTTGGGAAAATTCTCCTTGAATAACAGCAATCTTTATACCTGATCGATTTAAATCATCGATAGTTTTAAAACGATTGTCTCCCGTTTTAACTACTCCGTTATTACCAGCATAATAAAATGGGCGAGTAAAAGCAACGGCAGTAGAACGATTAATTAATGGGTAAAAACCTGCCACCCCAATATCACATTTGCCCGTATTAATGTCGGCGGGAAATCCACCCCAAGTTGATTCAACATATGTTAGTTTGAATCCAGCATCTTCGGCAATTTTTTCAATGGCATCAATTAAAAAACCAGAAAGCTTGCCAGTGTTTGGATCTTTAATTACCGACGGAGGCCAAGCGACATAACAAACGGCTAAATTATTACTTTTTAATACCTTACTAAAAGTGTCTTCTTTTGACGCAGAAATAGGAGCGGACAATCGACTTATCGCCCAAACAGCAATAATTAAAGCGATAATTGAGAGAATGATAGCAATAATACTAAATTTTTTGTTCATAATAATTATTTTTATTTTTTAAAACACTACCATGATAGCAGTTTAAAATTATTTTGTCAATAGTTTAGTATAAATTATAATATTATGGTAAAGAATATTAGCTAATATTAAACAATTTATAGATGTTGACAATATTCTGACAAAAATATATAATATACCATATACAATAATTTAAACCACCATGATCAACGAATTATTAACTAAATTGAATTTCTCGAGTAAAGAAACAGATATTTACTTGGCAATTTTAAAAAACGGCAAAATTTCTCCAACGGATTTATCTAAATTCACCGGTATTAACCGCACCACTGTTTATAGCGTGGCCGATGATTTAATTAAAAAAGGCATTATCACCCAAGATTTAGCCAGCAGTAAAAAATATTTGGTTGCTCTGCCCCCCGAGGATTTATTTAATTTAGCAAAAACGGAAGAGCAAACATTAATTAGAAAAAAAGGGATTATAGATGAGGCAATTAAAGAAATTAAAAATATAGTGGCTGATGTTAAATATTCGATACCCAAAATTAAGTTCATTGGCGAAAAAGATTTAAATAGTTTTTTGTATAAACAACTGCCGATTTGGAATAATAGCTTGATAAAAACAAAATCCGAATGGCTAGGTTTTCAAGACCATACCTTTGCCGAACATTATGGAAAATGGATTGATTGGAGTTGGGCCAATACACCAAAGGGCATAAAACTAAAACTACTAACCAACAAATCAAATATTGAAAAAACTCTAGCTAAAAAAAATTACCCTGATAGATTGATCAAATTTTTCCCTAGCGAATATTTTACTGCCAGCACTTGGATAATTGGCGAATACTTAATTTTAATCATTACTAATCAACGACCTCATTATGCCATTGAAATTCATAATTCTGTGCTAGCTGAAAATCAAGCGGAAATCTTTAAATATTTATGGAAGACTATAAAATAGATAATTAAACCATATTCAAAAACCCTGCCCACCGCTTAATTTTCTCAACAATTTCAAGCAATTTTACCACTATTTACAAAACGAGATTATTGCTGTATAATACTGATATATACTACTTCTGTCGCTTCGGTGGCAGAACGCAAGGCCGCCGCAAGGTGGCCTTTGCTTATGTCTAAAAAAATGGAAGAGAAGAAATTAAAAGCATGCATTTACGTCGACGGCTTTAATTTATTTTACGGATGCCTAAAAAAGACCGACCACAAATGGCTTAATATAAATAAGTTGGTTGGTTTTTATTTCCCCAAATATGAAATCCAAAAAATAAAATACTTCTCCGCGATTACAAAGGCCCGAAAAGATGATTTGGATAAACCGGTCAGACAATTGGCCTATTTCCGAGCTCTTGAGACCCTGCCAAATCTAGAGATAGTCCACGGCACATTTTTAGAAAATGAGGTGCTAATGTTCGTACCCGAAAAAAGCAAAAGATCTGGCCGGCAAGAGGCCAACGTTGAACTAACCAAAATTCAAAGAAGGCTGCCGCTCCTTGGAAAAAATTATCTTGTCGTTAACAAAACCGAAGAGAAAGGATCGGATGTAAACTTAGCAACCCATCTAATGATGGACGCCTACGAAAAGAAATTTGATGTTGCAATAGTCGTTTCCAATGATTCAGATCTCGCTGAACCGATAAAAATAGTTAATAACATGCCAGATTTAACTGTCAGACTGCTCAATCCGCACAAAAAGACTAATATTAAACTTCAAGAGGCCGTTGTTGGAAATATAAAAATGATTAGACTGTGGGCATTAAAAAACTCACAATTTCCCGATGACATGGAAGATGTTAAAGGCGATTTTCATAAACCTAATGATTGGAAAATTAATCATTTAAAAACACCGCCCACCGCTTAATTTCCTCAATAATTTCGCTTAATCGTTGTGATATTTCCTCTCTAAGGACTACAAATTAAAAGACGTGTTTCAAAACACGTCTTTTGGTTACGTCGAAAAAGTAACAATTTTAAAGCTTTTTGGAAATCTTATCCAAGACCTTTTGGATATCCTCAACTAAATCTTCTCGGATATTTGCTTTATCTGCGGCAAAAGTATCTTTAGCTATATTGATAGCATTCTTAAATTGTTCCTTAGCTTCAGTGGACATTTTTTCAGTAATTGAAGGACAATTTAATCCAGTAAAGCAAAGACTATCCCAAATTTCCACCCAATTTTTGCTTTGCAATTCCGCAACTAAAATTTCGACTTCTTCTTCAGCTCTTTTTATTGAAGCGCTTTCATCGGTAGATGATTGTTCAATCTTGCGTCCAAATAATCCCATAGTTTTACTAATTTATTAATTTATTAATTTATTAATTTATTAATGATATTCTAACATTAAATAGCTAAAAAATCAATAACCTCAAAAACCTCGCCCACCGCTTAATCATTGCTATATTTCCTCTCGGAGGACTACAAATAAAAAAGGCCTGGATATTTTTCCAAGCCTTTTTGAATTTTGTTTACTTCTTGTTGCACCAGAACCAGCCATCGATGGTTTTCAGGCCGATATAATCGGTGAAGTATTTGATCTCAACAGACATTTTTTCCTGTCCACGGTCGTAACGCATATCAACTGCCACCGGAAAAGACTTACTAATGTCAAGGGCGGTTTGAATAATGTCGCCTCGGCCGTGGATATCAAACACAAAAACCCGGCCGGTGTCATTAATCAGTTCCAGAGTTTCATCGTTAAATTTAGAGATATTAGCTTTTGTTGGCGGAAAAAAACACTGCAAACCGCTAACTTCACGAAACTCAATGGTTAACCCCGGCGTAATCCGTTTCATATAACTGATGCCCGGACCTTCGATTTCCTGATTGATAAAATAAGCTTGGTAAAGATCGCATTTGACGCTATGAAGCGCAACATCGATGGTATCATTTCTGGCGCGGCTGATATCAAATGTGTAGTCCGGAAAAGTATCCCCGCCAATTACCAGAAACAGCTTATAGGTCCCGTAAACATCGGCGCCATGCGGCTTGCTGGAGAATGATTCGCTAATCAGATAGGCCGTTGCCTTGCCGTTCCAACTGGTGGCCACCCCCGTAGCGGTATACTTTTGCTTCAGGACTGGCGGAAAAGCCGGTCCGGCAACATGAGGGTATTCGTCCAAAAACATATCCCCGCGAGCAGCTTCGATCGTCCTGATCAAAACTAAATCCAAGGAGTCAATCTGACGAGCCAATTGTTCCGGTGAATAGTTCTTCCACGAAGAAACTTCGGCAACGATTATATCCACCCATTTTTTGGCCCTCTCCGGAGTGATGATCTTATGTTTGACAATCCATCTGTCCAGCATAGCCGATAGTTTCCGAAATGGGGAATGTTCGCCGTTTATTTCTTGATAAGCGAATTCCTTTTCGTTGTTTTTCATAAACTCCGCAGTCTTCTGATAGTCAAAATTATCCATATGCTCTTTTAAATAAAGAGCGGCGCGCAGATAAACATCTCTCCAGACAATCGGCATGTTTTGGAAACAAGCTTTGTAATAAGGCCTGACGAATTCGTAAGCGATTTTTAACAAAGCGTCATCCTGGATAATCGCATAAACCGTTCCGACCTTAAACTTTTCCCAGCCACCGTCATTGTCCGACATGAAATGTTCACCGTAATTGCCAACATCGATCATCAGGCCATAAGGAATGGCCACCTGTTCTCCAGAACTCAGATTATTATAACCATAACGCTCCGGCTCATCAGCCAGCGCTGTCAGGCTTGTCTGCAGAAGCTTTTCCAGGGTCCAACTTCCATATAGCGCCGAGCTATAATCAGGCACTTTTGGGAATTTTTTAATTTCTCCCCAGGGATTTTTGTCATTGGCCACAAAGGCACAACAAATCAGGCATATTGCCGTTAATACAAAACAAAACTTTTTTTTCATTGCGAAATCTCCTATTTTGGTTAATAAAATTGTTAAAAGACAATAACATTTATTTGTATCATATATTAAAAACCCTGTCAACATTAATGTTATTGACAAAATATAAGAAAAATGATAAGATACTCCGTTGCTTAAACTAAGCAATTTTCTTTGACAAATCAACATAAAACCATAAACCTTTAAACTCGTATATCATGAAAAAGATCGCACCAGTAATTGTAAAATTCATTCTGGCCGGCTTTTTTATTTATAATATTGGACTATTCTCCGCCATAAAAAATATGGAACCGCAAAAAGAACCGCCTGAAAAGACGGACGGCGGAAAAGGAGACCGACAATATTTAAATGAAAAAGTGCGCCGCGCCCAGAATCTGGGCGAAGACTACACCCCCGAGCTTTATTTCGCCGATTTGGCAGAAATTAAAACAAAGGAAAAGAAAAATGATTTCGACCGTACGGCCGTCATCTTTATTAACAATTCAATCAATGAGATGTTTGCCATCTTCAATGAAAACATCGGAAACCATCGCGAGAATGACTCGGAAGAAGATTATGAAAAATTTATGGCCGACCTAACTATTGCCCAAAAAAAATGTTTGGAAATTACCGACCCGGGGCACCAAAAACGGGAAGAAGAATTTCAAGCGGAAATTAACCGTCCCGGATATTGGTCTGGCATAATTTTAGGCATTCTGGCCTGGCTGGGAAAATTCTATCTAAAAAACTTTCTCCTGGCTTTTGTTCTGTTATGGGTCTGGTGGTATCAAAAGAAAGAGAAGCTCAATATTAGCAACCCGCTCAGCTTTCTCATTTGTCTTATTCTCTATCCGATAATCATTATTCGCACTTGGAACAGATCACTGCGTCTAGGCATGAAAACTTGGGCCATGGAAGTTGAATTCAAAAGACGGCAAACCGATATCTTCTCCATGATTTCAGACAATGAAATGGTTGATATCAAACGATTCGCGGCCAACAACTGGAAAGTTAGCCAATATCGCGACTATCTGGGAAACCGTGGTTTAGCCCGTCAGCAATCCTTGCTGCCCATAGTGGCGATAACTTTTCTTTTCTTGATTATTCCAAAAACTTCCAATTCAGGAGCAGTTTACTCCTCGGCTGACGTGATTGCCTATCATTTGGAAGTGCACGCTCCTCCGGGGATTAACGAAGAACATCTCAACCACCACGACGATTCAGTCGCCTCACCGGCGATAGTATCCTTTGACCAACTTATTTTTCATTTATTTCTTATTTGGCAAATAATTATTCCCCTAGCGCCTAAAGAACGAGAGGGCTTTGAAACTAATCCCGATCCGGTGCCTCTAACTTATTAATAATTGTCAAAAACCACTTCTCACCGAGAGGCGGTTTTTGACAATTGTTAATTAAGTTAGGAGGAAATTGAAATGAAATGTATTATAGTCATCATCGTTATTTTTTGTTTAACTCTCAATCAGGCTCTAGGGCAAACGGTTCTGCTGGAAAATTCCACCATAGCCGACACCAATAAAATTCAAATGGCCGTCCAAAGGATCGAGGTGGACAGCAAAACTGTTAACTTCAAATATGATTACAAAGCTACCGGTCGTGACGTCTTAGGCATTATTATGCCGAAGATAATTTCTGACTCAACCGGCGGTTGGGGCGGAATGATAGTCAAAATTGGTGACGGTGCTCTGGATGATCAATTTGCTTTTGATACCTGGGGTTACAAAAAGTTTGGTCAGTTTTCAGCTACGGTTGAAATCGGCCGAATTATCAATCAGGTTAGCCAGCCAATTGATTATGCCGGAAGCAGATTGTCGCTCGATAATTTTACCACTGAATTTTATGTACTGACCTACCACCCTCTATTAGGGGAAGAAATAACAAAACAAGACGCCACCTATGGCTGGATTGCTTATCACCCCGAGCATGCTTTTATTGCTTTGGGCAAGCAAGACCGCCAATACTGGGGGTTTGTGGGAACAAAAAATCTACAGCACTTTGGCAACTTTACCTTTGCCAATTATCAACCAGAAACTGGCAACTTTTGGTTCAGATCTCAAACCGGCTTCGGAGAGATAAACCAAAAATTTTTCTGTCAGGACATGTACATAGAGGGCACTAGTTATTTGGTCGTTCCAGTTTTCTATTACAAACATTTTTCGCCAATCTGCGCTAAAGGTTCATATTCTTTAAAAATCGACGGTCGCCGCACTAACGATGTCCAGAATTATGAAGTTATGATGGGCAAAGCAATCGGGGACGACATCCTACGTTTAGCGGTCGGCCTAAATAGTGAATACCAAACCAATCTACGTCTGGCACCATCTATAGAAGTCTATAAATCCTGGTCGACTAAATTGGGAACGGAAATTATTGAACTTCGTTATGATGTACTTTATAAAACTATCAGCGGGTATTTAATACTTCGCTACTAAAAATAAAAAAAACCATTGTCAAACAATGGTTTTTTTATTACCTGAGCCGTCTGTCGGGTTCGAACCGACGACCTGCTGTTTACAAGACAGCTGCTCTACCAGCTGAGCTAAGACGGCCAAAGACACTTTGGTATCATAAATTATTAAAGGGTATTTGTCCAGAGTCAAGAAAAAAGCTGTCTCTCAAGGAAACAGCTTTTTAAGATTTATTTACTCCACCGTTACCGATTTAGCCAAATTACGAGGGCGATCAACATCGCGACCTCTTAAAAAAGCTGAATGATAGGCAAAAAGTTGGAGGGGAATAACATTTAAAATGGGCGATAGAATTTCATTAACCACAGGGACAATAATTGATTCATCGGCTAGTTTAACCGCTTGATTATCGCCCTTATTAACCACCACGATTACCTTGCCGCCTCTGGCCTTAATCTCCGCCAAGTTATTGATAGTCTTGCCATAAAATTCGCTTTTAGTGGCCAGAATCACTACCGGCATTTTGGCATCAATCAAAGCTAACGGCCCATGCTTAGATTCTCCGGCCGGCATGCCCTCGGCATGAACATAAGAAAGCTCTTTTAACTTTAAAGCGCCTTCGAGCGCAATGGGAAAATTGCAGCCCCGACCCAGATACAGACAATTGGTGGAATTCCTGAATTTCTTAGCCAAAGATTTTATTACGCCGCTGGTAGCCAGAACTTCTTCCATTAAACTGGGAAGTTTTTCTAACTGACCGATGACCTCTTTTAACTCCGAATTGGCCATTGTCTTTTTATCCTTAGCTAATTTTAAAGTCAAAAGGAGCAAGGCTAAAATTTGAGCGGTAAAAGCTTTGGTGGAAGCCACGCCATTTTCCACGCCGGCCCGGGTATAAATACCCGCGTCAGTTAAGCGTGACAGAGTTGACCCGACCACATTGCAAACACCAAACACTATTGCTCTGCGCGCCTTAGCTTCCTTCAGGGCTAAAATGGTGTCGGCTGTCGTTCCCGATTGAGAAATCCCCAAAACCAGATCGCCCTGCCTGATAGTCGCAGCCTGAAATTCCGAGGCATACTCGACCTTTACCGAGAGACCGGCTAATTTTTCCAACCAATACTTCCCTAAAAGTCCGGCGTAATAAGAAGTGCCGCAGGCGACAATAACCAAACTATCGGCTCTTCTAAACCGTGACCAATGCCTGGCCAGACCGCCAAAACAAAATTCCTTGCTTTGGAAATCAACTCGCCCGGCTAAGGCGTCGCGGACAACCTGGGGCTGAGAAAAAATTTCCTTCATCATAAAATTAGGAAAATCTCCCAAATCCAATTCACGGATGTCCACATTAATTTTTTCCAAATGCGGCATCAAAGTGTCCAGATTGAGATTAAGCAGCGCCGGTTTTTGATTCGGCTTGACCAGCAAAAACTGGCCGTCTTTGATTTCAAAAAAATTTTCACATTGGCCGGCAAAAGCGATCTTGTCCGAAGCGATAAAGCAATCTAAGCCGTTGCTGCCGGCAAACAATTGTCCGCCTTTGTTGACCGCAATCATTTTATTCTCAGAACGAGAATAAAGAACCAGAACGCAAGTTCCCACCACTTCCGCCAGAGCAATTTGCAAAGCGCTGATCAGATCCAATTTTTCATTTTCCCGAATCCAATCAATGAAGTTAATTAAAACCTCAGTGTCGGTAGCGCTGGAAAAGGTATAACCGGATTTTTCCAATTTTTTCTTAAGCGTCAAGTAATTTTCAATCGTGCCATTATGGACACCGATTAAATCACCGTCATTGGAAGTGTGAGGGTGGGCGTTAACGGTAGTGGCTCCGCCATGAGTTGCCCAACGAGTATGAGCCAGGCCGAAGTGAGAATAAGCATTAACCCTTTTTAGTTTATTCCTTAATCTTTCCAATTTACCCGCCGCCTTACAGATAATCGGAGTTTCCAAGCCCAAAAGGGCCACACCGGCGCTATCATAGCCCCGGTATTCCAGCCGTTCTAAGCCGGTCAACAAAATAGGCAAAGCGAGTTGCTTGCCGCAGTACGCGATGATTCCACACATGATTTTATGATTTTTAAATTGTTTGTAAATGAACTGAAAGTCTTTGAAGTATAAAACCGGGGCTTGATTTTGTCAAACTCGCCGAAAAAATTATCACAAAAAAACAGGTCTCAAGCCTGCTTTTATTCTGTGTCAAAGCCAATATGATCATAAATGGAATTAATTGAAAATGGAGAATAACCTACCGAGACCTTACGGACTCGGTATTTCTTTATAACTCAAGCTTCGCTTGTCCGCTGTCCTCTTGTCCCTGGAGCTGTATGTATTTCCTAAT